>Ga0307477_10000086_pt1 | contig 136327 bp, 99 predicted proteins | sample atmos_gasesECM2C_FD_203316 | JGI IMG/M metagenome (GOLD analysis project Ga0307477, IMG submission 203316) | Hardwood forest soil microbial communities from Morgan-Monroe State Forest, Indiana, United States - atmos_gasesECM2C_515 | ecosystem: Environmental > Terrestrial > Soil > Temperate... | reverse complement strand
AAGCTCACGATTCGCGCCTGTGGAAGATCGGACTGCGCTGAAGCTATGTGCAGCAGCAGGAGACTAACCGTTGTCAGATGCACCAAACTCAAACAAATTTTCATCTCACATCTCTTTCCGAACTGGTATTCGTAGTTCTTGGTTTAATTCCGGCCTGGCGGAGGTAAGTTCTTCTAATTCTTGCCACGTAGGCAATTACGTCGGGATTTCGATAGCCGAGGTCTCGTCTGCCGATCACGTCTTCGCCGGCATAATAGGCGGCAGCCACTAGCCTGAAATCATTGTGAAACTGTTGCATCAGCCATGCGAGGTAGCGCACTCCTCCGGAAACGTTTTGGTCGACATTGCAGCGGTCTCTTACCCCGAATCGCTGAGAAGTTAGGGGCATTAACTACATTAGTCCTGCAGCGCGTTTGGGAGAGACTGCGCATGCTTGCCAGTGCGACTCGCGTTCGACAATGGCGCGTACCAGCGCGACGGGCACCCGATAATGTTGGGCGTAGGCTGCGACGCAGTACTCGGCTTCGAGCCGTGCCTGTGGTTTGGGAGATTGCGCCCAGCAGATCGAGATTGCAGAAAGCGCTTGCGCCAAGATGAGTGCTGGCTTCATGCCGCTTTACCTCGCAGAGCCTCGGCGCTGTACTGCTGCGCGTCAAAGATCAAGCTGGCAAACCCATCCCGCAAGAGCAGCTTGCGTCGATCGGCCTCGGTTTTGGCCAGCAACGGCAGGAGAATGTCTCTCATCTCCGGCGTAATTTGTTCACTTCCCAGAACTTTGAGTGCCTGCGCGAGGTCGAGAATCTCTGAGACTGAGGGTGGCTTTTCCAGGCTCCAGCCGCGCAAAGCCTTGGCGAGTCCCGCCATACCGGCATGGAATTCGTGTGTGGAATCAGGCGTTCTCAGCGCAACAATCTCTGCTTCTCGCTCCGCGGTGGGGTGTTCAACCCGTAGGTAAAAACTGCGCCGGCGCAGGGGATCGCCGATGCGCCTCTCTTCATTCGATGTCAACACTACGAAGGGAATGCTCCTGGCTTTGATGGTGCCCAGCTTAGGAATGCTCAACTGCCATACGCTCAGCAATTCCAGCAACAAGGCCTGAAAAGCGTGGTCCACCTTGTCCAGTTCGTCGATCAGCAGGACACAAGGCCTTTCACACTCCAACGCGCGCGAAGGGGCCCGGCACCGAAGAACTGCTGGCTGTGCAACTCCGTCCGCGGGGATTCCCAATCCACGCTGACGGACTTGGCTTTGAGTTCAACGCAAAGCCTCTGAAGGGGTTCATCGAACTTGCCGATGGCCTTCTCCTCGTTGATGCCTTCGTAGCACTGCAGGCGTTCGACGGTGGTGTCCGCTGCGTCCGCAACTGCATACGCCAACTGAGTCTTACCGCTGCCAGCGGGGCCTTCCAGCAGCAACGGCTTCTGCAGTCTCGCCGCCAAGTACACCGTTGTCGTGGCTACCGAATCCGCAATGTAGCCGCTTGCGCGAAGGCCTCCTTCGAGTTCTTGAAGAGACGAAAACACTCGCTCCTCCTCCGCCTAGGACCACGCCACTTCCGGTCCTGAGCGTAAAGAAGCTAAGCCCAAATGAAATTTCGGTCAAATCGCGTCGATTTTCCTGGAGTTTTGACCGAAATCGGCACTCGGTATAGAACCGAATCTCCGCGGTGGTAGGAGTTGACTATGGCGAACTCGACTTATCGGTTCAGTCTTGCAAGCGACAGCGTCGCTGGAATGGGCAGGATACTGCAAACGTTGGAATCCAAGGAGCACGCCTTAAAGGCTGGGGAGTTGGCCAAACTGCTAGGCGTAACCCGGCAACACATTTACAAAATGGCAGCGGCCAGCGTCATTCCTTCCTTTCGCATAGGCACAGCGGTGCGATTTGACCCGAAGCAGGTTGCGGAGTGGCTCACGCGGAGAATGCCGCAGCCGGCGACCTCCGTGAGCCTGAACAGACTTGCTGTTTGACGATAGTGGGCCTTGTGGGGAACGCGCATCAGTCGTTGTTTTCCAACCGCGACAACAGAGAGTTCCCAAGTTCTAACGTCGATTGCGTTTCCTCGGCGTTGATCTCCTGACCGTGAACTGCTGAATTCAGGACAGCCGATACGGTTTGCAAATCTGCGACCACTTCCGTCGATAATGCATTTGCGCTCGTGAGTGCTCGCGCCAAGGCCCCAATGCCGACCAATTTCGTCGAGAGGCCCCGTTTCTCGGCGATAGCCTGCAACGCCCGTTCCAGCCGAATCCGCATGGTCACCAAATGGAACCGGGGCAACTCGCCCGCAAGGTCGTGGCTCGTGGGTAACTCGGACTGCAAGCGTTTCGGAAGCGATTCCGTCAATCGGTACTGTGCCACTCCAATCGGCTTGCCTGTGTCCCGGAGTGCATACTCGACCACAATTCTGTTCTTGTCCTTGCAGAAAATCAGTCCGATGCTGGGTGTGTCATCGACATGGCGCAAGAGGTCATCCACGGCCGACAGATAGAAGTTCATCTTGCCCGCGAATTCGGGCTTGAACTCTTCAATTTTCAGGTCGATTACCACATAGCATCGAAGGCGCAGATGATAAAAAAGCAAATCAAGAAAATAGTCTTGCCCGCCGATTTCCAGATGGTACTGGTTTCCGACGAATGCAAATCCCTTGCCGAGTTCCAAAATTAAGTCGCGCAGATGGTCGATCAGACCTCGTTCCAAATCACGCTCCAGCATCTCTGTCCCGAGCGTTAGGAAATCGAAGTTGTAGGGGTCTTTGAGGAGTTCCTGGGCCAGTTCTGACTGGGGAGCCGGGAGCGTTCGCTGAAAGTTCGTGACTGCCCGGCCCTGCCTGCGGTGAAGGTCACCCTCAATTTGATGGACAAGGACGTTCCGCGTCCAGCCGCTCTCGACAGCTTGCCGGATATACCATTCCCGTTTCTCCGGGACCTTGACCATTTCAAGTATCCGGACATTGTGTCCCCAAGGCAATTGTGCAACGACCTGTTGCACAAATTGCTGGTCGGGGTACGCTTCAGCAAGGGCCCGCATATACTTCAGGTTTCGCGCGCCAAACCCAGTCATGCCCGGAAAGGCTTTGAGGAGGTCATGAGCCAGCCTGTCAACGACCTTTGCTCCCCACCCTTCCGATTGCTGACGGCTAAGAATGTCTCTGCCGATGCCCCAATAGAGCAATACGAGTTCCCGATTGACGGACAGAGCGGCGCGCACCTGCGCGCTGCGGATTCGCTCCTTCAGTTCCTGCAAGAACGCGTCATTCCGATCCGGCAGCTCAGGGTGTTTTCGCTTCATGATAGAAAACCAGCATAGCCTAAGAGTCAGATTCAATAGCACCTGATCAGGCAACGTACCCCGCTAGGGCTCCTGCGTTCACTTTTGCCAAAGCGTCTTTAGATTGCACCCCCTTCAGATAAACCATGGTCGATTTGATGTCGCGATGGCCCATCCACGTCTGAAGAGTGCGGATGTCCACACCGTGGCGCAGGTGCTCGGTGGCAAATGTGTGGCGGAACTTGTGCAGGAAGAAGTGCTGGCAGTACAGCCCTTCGGCGCATTTGTTGCCGTGCTTCGTAACGCACTGTCCACAATTCAACTTCGCCCGGTCGGCGACCCGCTTCACAATCGTGTCGTTCTCGCTGTTGGGATTTCCACGTTTATTGGGAAACACCAATTGCGCGGCCAGAGCATTGCGTGTCTCTTTCAATCGCCGCAACTGGTCGATGAGAGCCGAGGGCAACGGTACAACTCGTTCCTCCCAGTTCTTCGGCCGAAAGTCCCAGAGAGCCTTGGCGGTGACCCGAACGTGACTGTGACGGAAGTCGAGATCGCGCCAGCAAACATGTTGCGCCTCCTGATCACGAAATCCAGAGCCCAGCATAAATTTCAGAAAGATTGCCTCATCGCCGATGGCGTGATTGAACATCGACTGGATTTCTTCCGGCTCGTAAATCGGGCGGATCTTTTCAACGTACTTCGGCCAGTCGCTGGATGCAATCAGGCCACTTTTCCCGTGCCGTTTGAAAAGCTGCAGCACGACGACCAGTTTGTCGTAGACGGTACGGTGGCCAAGTCCAAGTTGGTAGCAGCGTGCCATGAAGACCAGGATGTCCTCGCGCGCCACCTGGTCTACGGAGCTTCTTTCATAGGACGGGACGAGCAGTTTCTTCAGGGTGTAGCGGTAGCTGATGTAAGTCCGGTGACTGCGCTGGGCCTGGACCATGGATAGGTATCGGTCGACGGCTGCCGCGAGCGTAATGCCATTTGGGTTGATCACGGCTGGCTGTGCCGGGCGCGACATCACCCCGGCTTTGAGAGCCTCAACTTCGATGGCCTTGAGCCGGGCCGCTTCGGCTACGGTCGCGAAGTCAGCGACGGCCTTGCGGTGACGCTTGCCGTGCTCATACCACTCGAGGTAATAGCTGCCCTCGGGGTGGTGTTCGTCGCGGCCCGTAACCAGGACGTGATCGCGCACAATCCTGCCGCTGCGCTTGACGACGTTGGCGAAGCGCCACGCGTCCCCAACTTTCACGTACTTGAGGATCTTGACCCGATGGGCGTAAAGCTTTGGCTTTCCCGGCATGTTCCATCTCCCTTTGGAGGGGATGGAAGATAGACCGGATCGCGAATTCGGGCAAACGCGGAAACGGTATGGAGGGAGCGGAGGAAGTTGACGGGATTAACAGCGATTTTATCGACAGGAAGACCGACAGGAAGCGGGTTAAAGCGATGAAAACAAACAAAACCGAGAAGAAGGCAGCGTTCTAACCAACTGAACTACGTCCCCTCTTGCTTTTCATACGGTTACGGCCAAACCCGCATGTTTGCTGTCTATTCTTGCTGTCCACCGTTTCGCCGCTTTCAACTGTTTCCACCGGATCTATCTAAATTCCGGGAGAAGTGGACAGCATGGACAGCACGTCAAACTTGCTTCCATACCGCCACGCGTTCAGCCGCGATCCAGAACATCTGTCCCTGCTCTGTGACTGAATTGTAACAGAGCATCGATTGATCCGTCAGGCCTCTGCCTTGTCGCGACACAGGCCGGGCGATCGCTGTTTCGCTGCATCAGAATCCTTCCAATTCCTTGCACTGGTCAGTTCTTTTTCGGTGGGTTTCGATGGGTTTGATAAGTCCGGAGCCCTTATCTTTCACAATGCGCCGAGCCGCGCCCTTAGATTTCCAGGAGCTCGCAAGAGCCAGCGGTGTGGCAAGACAATCACTCACTCTCGAACTCAAACGGAGTCGCCCTGAGGTCTGAAGATTCTGCGATTTCCTCCGTAACTAACAAGTCCTTCGTATACCCATCGCGCATCCAATCCTGAGTTTGAGAAGCTTCTCCAGAATATCCGGGGGTGACTTGATAGAGGAGGATGAATGGCGCAGGTATGGTTAGTCACCGGCAGCTCTCGTGGTCTGGGTCACGCAATTGTTGAAGCGGGCCTTGCTGCGGGCAATAAAGTGTTGGCGACAGCTCGGGACATTAAGTCGCTGGCTGATCTGTCGGAACGATATGGAGATCAGGTCAAGCTCTTCGCAATGGATGTGACCGACGAAGCAGCAGCAGCAAACGCGGTAATGGCGGCGGTCGATGTATTTGGCTCGGTGGATGTGGTCATTAACAATGCGGGATATGGCAATCTTTCGTCCGTCGAAGACACGCCTCTATCGGAATTCCGGGCACAGATCGAAACGAACCTCTTTGGAACGATTGTTGTGACGAAGGCAGCTCTTAGGTATTTTCGCGAAAAGAAAGCAGGCCAGTTCATTCAGTTTTCATCGGTGGGCGGAAGGATTGGCTCTCCGGGACGTGGGCCTTATTCGGCGGCGAAGTGGGGAGTCGAAGGCTTCTCTGAGGTGCTTTCGCGCTAAGTGGCACCGCTCGGCATCAAGGTCACCATCGTTGAACCCGGTGGCTTTCGCACAGACTTCGCGGGTAGTTCCACCGAACTTAGCGAAGGTCATCCTGAATACGATTCGACGGTTGGAGCTACCGCAAGATTTCAGCGGAACTACAACGGCAAGCAGCCTGGTGACCCCAAAAAGGCAGCTCAAGCGATCGTCCAGTTGACGCAAGAACGGAACCCTCCGTTGCGACTCTTGCTCGGCAGCGATGCGTACGCCGCCGTGGAGAAGAATGATCTTGCGCGATTAGAGGAAGCACGAATTTGGAAGAAACTCAGCGTCTCCACCGATTTTGAGACGAAGTGAAGAAGCAGCAAACATTAAGCAGGAATCCGAACCGCGCCAAGGTGGTCAATGGTTCAACTTGGACTGGATTCTTTCCTTCTTCGTCTCACTTGACGATCAGATTGCGCGAATCAGCCGCATGAAGGCGTCGATCTTCTTCGTAATTCTGCCCGGTCGGGACCGAGGTTCTGCACCAGGCAAATTCCGCTAAAGAACGTGACGATCAAGCCAGCCAGGGAATCATTAGAACTCAAGCCACAGCCTGCCGTAAGAGATCTTCGATTTTTTTATCCAGATTCCGGGCGACCTCTAACGCGTCGCGATTCCCATAAGGGGCTAAGAAGCTCGCCATCCGGTCATATGACAAATGGACGCCATCGGCGCGCTCATCTACAAGCACAGTAACCGGCGCGTACGAGCCCGCATCCGGAACATGCTTGACCATTTCCTTCATTATGAGGGGATTGCCAATGACGAAGCGAATCATCTTCGGAGTCTCGTGGCCCGTTTCTTTACGCAGAATCGCGCCGTGATCCAACTGCATAAACAGCATAAGTCCTACTGTGCTCAGGCCTTTCTCAACTGTGCTTTTCAGCTCGGTAAAAGAGCGCGCTTCGCGTGTTGATCTCCCAAATTCAGCCATATCCGGATGACCGATGGCGGCGTTCACACCGGCTATTACTTCATTGAACGCCTTGGAAGTTGTCAGACTGAACCGCTCTATCTCGATTTTTCTTATCATTTCGAATCTCTTTACACACAGCCGCCTTGATCAAGCTGCGTAAACAGCATTAATCCTGCTTTACTCAACTCATTTCCGACTGCGCTCTTCAGCTCGGCGAAAATGCCGTTCTGACGGAAGGCGAAGGCGATCGAGGCGTCCGCAACTTCTGGAGCGACCGAAGGTCACCGCAGTTGTTGATGTAGAAATTCGCTTGTCCGCCCGTTGGCAAGGTGAGACGCGGTAGCGTTGTAGTGTTTTCCGTTATGGCGAGAGAAGGCATGACTCTGACCCGGATAGCTGTAGACCGTCGCGTTTGGTTTCTTAGCAAGTGCCGCTTTGATCTCCGCTTGTGCAGCCTTGGAAATGAACTCATCCTCCTCGGCTACATGCATGAGAAGGGGCGCATGAAGCCCATCGACCTCTCCGAGATATTTCTCGGTATCGGCGCCGTGATACCAGATCGCGGCGTCGATGCCGTCGTTGCGCACGGCTGTCATGAAGACCATCAGCGCGCCGAGGCAATAGCCGAGCAAGGCAACCTTACCGTTGCATTCCGGGAGACTGCGTGCTGCGTCAATCGTGTCCTTTATGTCCCTTACGCCCGCATCTCTGTCATAACCCGAATAGAGGCGAAGGCCGTGTTGCCAGTCGGCCTCGGAGGTGACGTTCAAGTCGACGCCTGGCTCCTGCCGCCAGTACAGGTCTGGAGCGAGCGCGAGGTAACCTTGTTCCGCCAATTCATCGCAGTGCTTGCGAATGTCGGCGTTCACCCCGAACAGTTCCTGCAGAACGACAATGGCGGAAGCCGGCAAAGTCTTCGGCCGTGCGATATAGGCAGCAAACGCGCCGTCATGTCCTTCTATGGTGATGTGATCTTTCATTGTGTTCTCCTCACGGGACGACGTTCATCCGGGCCTCCGCCGGTCCTGTTCGGATCGGCGGAGGCACCGGCGCACTTCAAGCTACTGCCGTGGCCGGCGCGGAGGCAGCAGCCTCTTCGATGAGTTTGGCTGTTTCCTTCGGATGAGACATGTAAGCCACGTGGCTCGCCTTCACTTCGACCGTCTTGGCTTTAGCGCGTTTGGCCATCATGCGCTCCTGATCCGGATTGATCGACCGGTCTTCGCTGGCCACCATGTACCAGGTGGGCTTGTTCTTCCACGCGGGATTCTTAACCTGGTGGGTGAACGAGTCGGTAGAGATCGGCACCTGCGATATAGCCATGAACTCCGCCTCTTCCGGTGGAATGTCCGCTGCGAAGTCGGCCGCGAAATGCGCCTCGTCTATCCACCAAAGCCCATTGCTGTCCGGTTTGAACGCCTTGGATGCTTGCGGCAACGCCGTTTCGATCGACGCACAGCTCTCGCCTTCATCGAGGGCAAAAGCAGCAATATAGACCAACGCCGCAACGTTTGGATGATTGCCTGCTTCGGTGATAATGGAACCGCCGTAGCTGTGGCCGACCAGAACCACTGGCCCGCCCATGGCATCGATTGCGGCCTTCGTGTACTTTTGGTCGTCGGCGTACGAAGTCTCGGGAGGCTGCGCCACCGACACCTTGTAGCCATCCTTCTTAAGGATGTCGGCGACCCTCTTCCAGCCGGAGCCGTCCGCGAAAGCTCCATGCACCAGAACTACATTCTTAATATGTTGACTCACGATTATTCTCCTTTGCAGTAGAGATCCAGACGGATCAGTTGATTCTCGGTGTTCCACGTCTTCGCGCCAAACCACTCTTGTCTGGCGCGAGGGACATGCATTTCACTTACCACGTAAAGACTTACTGGCTGCTAGTTGGCGTGCGCGGAGGTGGCGGCCTCTTCGATGAGCTTGGCCGTTTCCTTCGGGTGAGACATGTAGGCCACATGGCTGGCATTCACTTCGACCGTCTTGGCCTTGGCGCGCTTCGCCATCATGCGCTCCTGGTCCGGATTGATCGACCGGTCTGCGCTGGCCACCATGTACCAGGTGGGCTTCGACTTCCAGGCGGGACTTGTGACCTTATGGGTGAACGAGTCGGTGGAGATCGGCACCTGCGATATAGCCATGAAGTGAGCCTGGGCCGGGGGAATATCCGCTGCGAAGTCGGCCGCGAAATGCGTGTCGTCTATCCACCAGTTCCCGTTGCTATCCGGCTTGAACGCCTTGGAGGCTTGCGGCACGGCCGTTTCGATCGACGCACAGCTCTCACCTTCGTCGAGCGCAAAGGCGGCGATGTATACCAGTGCCGCAACGTTTGTATCGTTGCCGGCCTCGCTAATGATGGACCCGCCGTAGCTATGGCCGACCAGGACGACTGGGCCGCCCATGGCTTCGATGGTGGCTCTCGTATACTTTTGGTCGTCGGCGTAGGAGGTCTCTGGGGGTTGCGCAACCGACACCGTGTAGCCATCCTTCTCAAGAATCTTTGCGACGGCGTCCCATCCGGAGCCATCGGCGAAGGCCCCATGCACCAGAACCACGTTTTTGATGCCAGTCGGCGCAGGACCCGCCGCGGCGGCATTTAGACCGGCACCCATCAGCATAGAAGCGAGTGCAGCAATGGCATAAAGCTTCGTCATGACGTTTCTCCAGTTGGGTTTCATCTTGTTCTCCTTCCTTTTTCTCTTTCGCTGCCCACTGTATCGGCAACTTTCCACGCGCGTAAGACCAAATCGAGTCGAGGCGAGGCAACTCTTTCGGGTGAGCGCGTGCGCTCCGACGACCTGTGTGTCAAAACCAGATGGGGTTCGTTTGACTTTGAGGAAAGGTTCTAAATGGCTTTGACGAGGCGGGATCGCGGAGGCCCTGATACGGTGGTTCGCATTCCTTCTTTCGGATCGTTCGGCCGGTTTCGATGATTTCTGCGGGATGAAGCTATCCGGACGAGCAAATCAATTCATTCTTCCAACGAAATGATTCCGCGCTTGAGTGCAATGGTCACAGCATGAGTGCGGTCTTTGGCCCCGAGTTTAGCAAGGATCGCCTTCACATGACCTTTCACGGTGTCTTCCGAGATAGAAAGGTGCGCAGCGACAATTTTATTTGCATTTCCAGCTGCGACTTGTTGCAGCACTTGTAGTTCGCGTTCGCTAAGAGTGTCAGAGGAATGATGTTCTGCCATGGCCATGGCAATCTCAGGTGGAATTCGCCGGTGGCCAACATGCACGCTGCGAATCGTGTCCAAGAGATCCTTCCTCAGAGTGCTCTTGAGCAGGTATCCGCTGGCTCCGGCATCGAGAGCTTGGGCGGCTTGGACATCACCTTTATACGTCGTTAAAACGACGATGCGAGCATTCGGAAACTCCTTTCGAATGGCGATGGTCGCATCGATGCCATTCATCTCCGGCATCACTAAATCCATGAGTGTTACATCGGGATGTAACTTGCGGAAGCATTCGATCGCTTCGCGACCATTACCAGCCTCGCCGACTAAGACGATGTCAGCGTGATTCTCGATGATTGCCGCTATCCCCTCTCTGAGAATGGGATGATCGTCAACCGTTAGAACCTTGATCGGAATCATGGCGTATCTCCTCGTGCCACAGGTGGCGAAGTCTTCGCCAAGGCGAACCGTTTCCCTGAGCGCTGTAGGCAACGGATCCGGGAATCCTCAATTCCAGCTCAGTCCCAGCTCCCGGCCGGCTCCACGTTTCCAAGTGCGCACCGATTTTAGCGGCGCGTTCCCGCATTCCTCGCATCCCCCAGTGGCCAGGTTTGCCACCTGCTTCGATTATTCTAGGATCGATACCAGAACCGTCGTCACGAAACCGCAAACGCAAGTGTGAAGGGTCGTATGCAATTTCAACTTCAATGCGTTTTGCACCCGCATGGTGCAGCGCATTTACTAGCGCCTCCTGGCCGATCCAATGTGCTTCATCTCGGACCAGCGGGTTAAGTTTGCGCAATTCTCCCTCTACGACAACGCTGAATTCAACACCCTTACTGACAGCAAGGTCCTTGATGACATCAGTAAGGCCCTCCGGCAAGCTCTTCATTTGCGCGGTGAGACGGAGGTTCTTAACACGATCTCTTCCTTGCACCAGCACTTCGTCGGCTCGGTCGAGGACTTTCTCGATCATCTGCCGGGCAGGTTCTGTGGTGGGTATCCGTTCGGCTACAGCTTGGAAACGTAAAATTAGGCCTTGTATGCCCTGCAATAGAGTGTCGTGCAACTCCCGCGCAATCCGCTCTCGTTCACCGAGTCGCTCTTCTATCCTCGCTCGAATCTCTGCCTCCATTTGCCTGAGCCGAAGAAGATAGAGTGTCCAGAGGATGCTGACGGTCGCTACGATGCACAATAACCTGAACCAAAATGTGCCCCACCAGGGTGGTAGGATCGTGATCCCCAAGGCCAGGCCAGGCTCGTTCCAAACTCCTTGCCTGGTTGCGCTCTGCACGTGAAATGTGTATTTACCGGCTGGCAAAGTCGTGTAGCTCGCGACCCTTCGGTCACTGCCAACTTCAATCCAGTCGCGATCCAACCTCTCAAGTTTGTAGCGATAGCGGTTGGCATCTGGATTGAAATAAGTGAGCGCAGCAAAACTCAGTGAAAAGATGTTTTGGTCGTGAGTCAGTGTGACATCTTTGGTGTAGCTGATGGACTTCCCGAGTGGGGATTTGGCTCCAACCTCTACCGAACGCCCAGCCAGTTGGAAATCGGTCAGAACGACGGGCAGCGGGTACGATGTATTGATCACTTTATCGGGAAAGAAAGCGACGCCGCCGCTAAACCCACCGAAAAACATCTCTCCGCTCGGACTCTTAAAGCAAGCATCCCAACCCGTAAAGTCATTGCCGGGGAGGCCATCAACTGTGGAATAGTTCGTAAAGTTTTTCCCAACAGGATCAAATCTGGATAGGCCGCGGTTCGTGCTCATCCAGAGCATGCCGAACTGGTCCTCGAGAATGCAGCTCACTGCGTTGGTGGGCAAACCGTCTTTCACGTAGTAGTGGGTGAATGTCCCGCTTTCACGGTTCAGCCTATTCAAACCATTTTCCGTGCTGACCCAAACCGTTCCGGAATGATCAACATAGGTCGAGGTAACCGCATTATCACTCAAAGAAGTGGGATCACCTACTTTGTGTGCATAGACAGTGAATTGACCAGTGTTCGGATCAAAACGGTTCAACCCTCCCCAACTGCCCATCCACAAGAACCCGCTCTTATCTTCTGAGAGATTGAAATACCCTTCGGCGTCATTCTTGGCGTCCTGCTTGTAGGCAACGAAGCTCTCATTCCGAGGGTCAAATCGATCAAGACCGTTGTAGGTGGCGATCCACATCGTGCCCGCATGATCGATCATCATCCGGCTCACGATGTTGCTGCTTAAGCTGGACGGATTGTCTGGCTCGTGCAGATAGGTCTTGAAACGACCTGTCCTCCGATCGAAACGGCTCAGTCCGGCGCCGTAGGTTCCGACCCACAGACCGCCCACGCGATCTTCAGTGATCGCGATTACATCGCTCGACAGTCCTTGTCCCGAAGGTTGGTACGAAGTAGATTCTCCAGACCTTCGATTGATGCGATTTAACGCTCCTATTGTCGCCATCCACAAAACGTGATCGTGGTCTTCGTAGACAGCACCTACGATTTTTTCGCCGTGACTGCGGGAACTGCTTCGAGTAACTCGTAGAGGCACAAACGGTGGCCTTTCAGAACGGAAAAAGTTGGGCTCGCTTGCGTACAAGCCCACCCAAACATTTCCTTCTCGGTCCCCGCACAGATACATCACACGGTCTTCTGTAATGCTCTCAGGATTCTCTGGATAGTTCCGATACCGAATGAAAACGCCATGCTCCCTGTCGAATTTCAACAACCCTCCCCCAAGACTTGCTAGCCAGAGAGTTTTATTGTTATCTTCAATTGCCGCTGTGAATCCAGCGGGTAATTCCTCGCCAGACTTCCTGTCATAGATTGAATAAGGAATTAGGCTATTTGTGGATCGGTCCAGAACAGTTAGTCCGCTTCCACTGCTATTCGTGACGTACGTAATCCAAAAGACGCCAAGGTGATCTTCATAGAACGAAATTAACCTTATACCCTCACTCAGGCGGACCCGCGAGAGAACTCTTCCACGCTCGCGATCAAACTCCTCTAGATTCTGACCGTCGGCTACCCAGAATCGGCCCGTCCTGTCTTCCAATGTATATCTGACCTGATTGCTGCCGAGGCTGGATGACTTTGAGGGATCGTGAACATAATGGACCATCTGACCCGTATCCGGGTTCAACCGAAACAAGCCACTTCCCGTTGCCAACCAAAGCATCCCGGTCTGATCCTGACTGATTTGGCTGACAGTGTTGGCAACTTCGCCGGCGTCGATGCGATAGTGAGTGAAAGTTTCGTGAAGACTGTCAAACCTGTCCAGAAACTGATCGCAGCCCACCCAAAGCGATCCCGAACGATCCTTAAATAACGAGTGGATATAAACACAGCTGAGGCTGTTCTCCTGCGCAGGATCATGTGTGAAAACCTTGAATTCATATCCGTCGTACCGATCCAAGCCATATTGAGTCCCGAACCATATGAATCCCTGATCGTCCTGTACGATTTGATTAGCTTGGGTTTGGGAGAGTCCTTGAGCGGTCGACAGCCGGGAGAATCGAATATCGTCGCCATCGATTGCTGGGACTCGCATGGAGCGCGGGCCGCCACGATGTATTTCTGAGGAAGGATCCGTTGAAGTAGTCGCCGCCGAAAACGATGTGAAAAAGAGAATCAGGAGTAAAGCAAACGCAGAGATAAGCCTCCACTCTCGAAGTGTTGGCCGGCGCGTTTTTTGTTGGCAAAGTTGCACGTGCGACTCTTCTGGGCAAGCCATAGCTCACGATCTCTTCCAGCCTTCAGATGGTTGCCTCGGTCGTTTGAAGAACTCCAGCAACAGAATTCATCAGACTCCACACGATTGAAATGTTATCGGAATTGCGGCTCGTCTACCACGTTGCCCTCCGGCGCCTATTCAGTACGTTGTTTAGATGCAGCGGCAAGCAATGATCGCTCTTGGAGTGTGTGCAATGCCCCCCTCAAGAGGGTCGCTTGAGACCAACTCTTTTTGGGCTATCGACTGCCGCTGGTCTCCGGGTACGCTGCTCGGTTTGGGGCCGTTCGTGAGTCCTTCGGCATCGCGAAACAACCTCAAGAATTGCAGTTTTCTTGGGCGTGGCAGTTACACCCCAAGACAGAGGATTCACTGCTGTGCAACGCCTATTCTCCATGTTTCCCAATGGATGGCCTGGAGCTGCTCTGCTCCTGCTCAGGGTAGTCGCGGGTTTTCTGCTGATCTATGACGGAGTCGTTTCTCTCCGGACAGGGCCTGACCTGCAAACCACGATCCTGCAATCAGTGGCGATTGGAGCCGGGACCCTGCTGATATTGGGGTTATGGACACCTATCGCCGGTACGCTGGTGATCCTCGTTGAGGTTTGTTCCGGGTTTCTCGGAACGACTCAGGTGCGAATTAACATTCTGTTGGGAGCTTTGGGAGCAGCGCTCGCTGTTCTAGGACCGGGCATTCGATCCATCGATGCGCTACGCTATGGTAGAAAACGTTTTGATATTCGTGATCCGTAACTTTCTCGCGAAAACGGTCGGAATCACTCTCGAACGAATATCCGGCATCGCTCTTTTGAGCGTGGAGGGTTCTAGGCCAGAGTAGAATACTCCCCACATGCCATCCGACGATTCTGGGGGAAGACATGTTGGCAACCGAGAATCGCACGCGCTCGCGTATTAAGCGCATTCTCGCGATCGCGTTGCCCGTGGTTAGGCGACAAATTCGAACAATTCGGGTACACGGGGCGATCCTCGTCGCTCTCCTTGGCCTTGTTGTTTCGGGATTTTCCCAGACGACAATTTCGACAGGAGGTATCCAAGGAACCGTTACCGACCAAAGCGGAGCTCTTGTGACCGGCGCCATCGTGTCTATTACGAACACCGCGACTGGACAGACTGCTTCCGTCAACACAAATTCCGCTGGCGCCTACATGTTCGCTTTTCTGAAACCGGCGGACTATGTCCTAAGGATCGAAGCTAGGAGTTTTAAGACTACCCGATTGCCGATTACGGTAAAGGTTGACCAAACGGCGAATGGGAACGCGACGCTGGTAGTGGGGGATTCGTCAGAGACAGTCGACCTTTCGGCTTCCGATCTCCAGGTCAATACTATCCAAGCCACGGTGCAGGGCGTACTCACTTCTACCCAGATCGCGAATCTACCAGTAAACGGTCGGAATTTTCTTGATCTTGCCCAGCTTGAACCCGGCGTCCAGATTCAGGACGGTCAAAATTTCGACCCTACAAAAGCCGGCTATTCGTCAATCTCCTTTGGCGGCCGTTTCGGCCGGACTGCCCGCATCGAGGTCGACGGCGCGGATGTCTCCGACGAAACCGTGGGCACGACTACAACCGATATTCCTTCCAGTGCCATACAGGAGTTTCAAATCAGCCAATCGAGTCTCGATATGTCCACGGAGTTGACCTCCTCGGGTTCCGTGAATGTAACTACTAAATCAGGGACCAACAGCTATCACGGCGAGTCCTTCGGTCAATTCCGCGACAGCGCAATAGGCGCACCGCTGCCGACACCTCCTGGCATCAACGCGCCTTATCAGCGCAGCCAGTACGGCGGCGACTTGGGTGGGCCGATCTTCAGGGACAAGTTGTTCTTCTTCGCGGATGGGGAACGAACCATTCAACATACGAACGCACCGGTGCCCGTCTCTGTTCCTTTCTCTCAATACTCAGGCACGTTTTCTGATCCATTCCACGAAGGCAACTTGCTGGGCAGAGTTGACTACCAGTGGGGCAGGGGTGTTCATTTTTTCTATCGCTTTTCGTACTTCAATAATTCGCTCGACGCAACGAGTGGTGCTGGCTATTCGCTGTATGACACGAAGAACAACACGCGTGATCACGTCGCAGGAGTGGACTTCAAAACCGGCAATTTCGTACATAGTATTCGCTTCTCTTTCCTGAAATTTCAAAACCAAATCGTGGACGCCACTGTGGGAAACAGCGCCCTTCCGCTCAACAATCTGGGAGTGCAAATCATCATGGGCAGTACTGGTCTGGCAGCGGGACCGAATTTCCTGGCTCCACAAACCACTGCACAGAGTGATCATGAACTTAAATACGATGGCAGCAAGATCGCAGGTTCTCATGTGATTCGATATGGCGTCGCATTCAACCACATTCAGGGTGCCGTTTTCGCCCCACTGCTAAAGTACGGGCCGCAGATTGTATCGACGGTTTCCACTGTTGAAGTAGGAGCTGCGGCAGGCGGTCCCTTTCCGGGAGGAGCATCGAATCCATTGAATTACCCGGCTGACTCCATCACGATTACCAACGGCCTCGGGTATTTCACGAGCGAGCCTGCTTTGGGATTTCAGGCCGGTGGGCTCGGGCCCGACAACCGCGTACTGACGTATCTCGGTGACAGTTGGAAGATCAAGCCAAACTTTAACTTAACCTACGGCTTGCGCTGGGATCGAGACACCGGCCGCACGGACAGTCAATACGTCGGTCTTCCCGAGCTCAATGCATTACTGCCTGGCTTGGACCTTGGAAATCGAGTATCGCAACCCAACTTCAACTTCGCGCCACAGATGGGATTTGCCTGGGATCCATGGAGAGACGGTAAAACTGCTCTCCGCGGTGGCATCGGATTGTTCTACGAAAATGCCATCTGGAACAATGTCGTTTTTGATGCTCCGAATCGTGAGCCCACAGGAGCGTTTGAACAATTCCCGAGCGCTTGCTCCGCCCCTGGAACGCCAGCGAAGATTCCGATTCCAGGTGGCTTTCTCACACCGAGCTCCGGCACTCCCACTTCAGTTTGCGGCACGTCGACTGGCGCTTCTCTGATTGGCAACGCGCTGCCGGCAATTGTGGCATTGCAGCAGACCTATCAGGCCGACTCGCCGCTAAACCTGCAGGCGCCAAATCCGTCGTATATAGGACAGTACCTTACCGACTGCAGCACAGGCGGTCCTAATTGCTTCTTCACACCGGGCGTCTCGATGTTTAATCCTAACTACAAGTCTCCGCGCTCAGTGCAGATGAATATTGGAGTTCAGAGGCAACTCAAATCTGGCGTCGTATTGAGTGTCGACTACATCCGCAACGTTCAAACGCACTATTTGTTAGGCATAGACGAAAATCACGCTGGAGACATTCGCTATTTCAATAAAACCGGTGCTCTTGGTGCCATCGCGGCAACGAATACAAAATTCGGGTGTGCTCCCACTCCGGGAGCCGGCGTCGACTGTGCAATTTCAGGTATAAACCACGGAGGTGTCGGCGCCACGATATCCGACTATGCTCGTTTCGGTTTAGGTTCCTCGTCCGACATGGGGGGCAGCAGCTGCTTCGCTGCGCTCGGTTACCCGTGTGCCTTTGGAGGCGTCAATCCACAGGCACCTCCACTCAATTTTCTGTCACCGGTCGGTCGATCCGTATACAACGGCTTGGAAACAAAGTTGGCGACGAATCTCGACCGTCCATTTCGGGGTGTAAGAACTCTCAATGTTCAGGTGTCGTATGCTCTGTCGCGCTTCGAAAACACTGGCGGTGCCACATCTCCAGACGGCGCGCTTGGTCCTGGTAAAGCTGACCAGGACTATATTATTCCTGCTTTGGACAACAGGAACCCAAACCGATATTTCGGGCCATCGACTTTGGATCGAACGCACCAACTATCGTTCGGCGGCTATTTAGATTTGCCGGTTGGATTTCAAGTGGGATTGATGTCTCACTTTTATAGCCCGCTTTCAACGACCCTCACTGTTCCTAATACTGCCAAAGGGGCGGGTGAATTATTCCGAACCGACTTTACCGGTGACGGTACGACACAAGACCCGGTTCCAGGAACCCATGTTGGCGAATTCGATCGCGGGATCAACACCAGCAATATCAACAGAGTCATCGACAATTACAACAACACCGTCGCAGGCAATCCCACCTCTGCAGGCCAGGTTCTAATCCAGGAGGGCTTGATGACATCAGCTCAGCTCACGGGGTTAGGCGCTGTAGCTCCAGCGTTGCCGGAAGCGCCCGCCAATCAGGTAAACTTGGAGTGGCTGCGGGTCTTCGATACAACGCTGTCGTGGACCTGTTCCGTCCACGAACGAGTAACCCTCAAACCGTCAGTCGGGTTTCACAACCTCTTCAATTTTGCCAACTTCGATCTCCCGACAAGCATTATGTCCGGCCTCCTTACCGGCACCGCGGGTACGATCAATGGGACGGATCCTCTGGCACACAATACGAATCGCGTCGGCGTGGGGACTGGCGTGTTCACGCTCGGATCGCCACGTGAAATTGAGTTTAGTTTGAAGATCGTTTTCTAGCGCTTTGGCCTGTAACCTGACGTTGACAATCACGAACAACTTCGTGCGCTCGCTATACTCGGGCCCGGTGCATGGTCAATCGATGCCCTCCTGTTCGGAAGAAGACGCATGATTCTCTAGCGGCAGGGCCGGTTAGAATGCCGGGATTAACTATTGCTTGTAAGTGATTGACGATGAAAAAGATAACTGACGGAGACGCTGGAGAAGGCAGCGTTCTAACCAACTGCACTACGTCCCCACTTGCTTTTCATACGGTTAGCGCAGTGTCGGAAGCCCCCCAGACCTGCGCCTCGCAGGATGCGCAGGACGTTGTATTGCTGCGAGGTGATGCCCTGTTGATCGAACACCGGCGAACAAAAACGGCCCAAATAATTGGCGGTGCGGAGGATGCTTACTACTGCGTCTTGCTGGCGCGAATACTCAAGGTGCTTCTGTTTTGCTTCGCCGTCCAATTTTGCTTTCACTTGGGCCACCGGTATACCTATACCTATCAATAGTTGTCCTGTCACGCGTTGTCGAAGCCCGCATGAACCAATCTGATATCTCGAGGGTGTGAACGTCGTAGTCACCATATACAATCGATAACCGCTGCTACCTTCCGGGTTGGTAAGAAGACTCTTGGGGGGACCGCACTAGGGAAAACTGTTTTCGGCGCATAAGCGCACAAGCTTCGTCAATCAAAATCCGCGCGAGCCAACTTCGGCAGGCGCCTTCGCTCTCGAAGCTTGGTGGATTACGCGAAGCCGCAGCCCTGCAGTTTGGGACGGCATCCTCCGCTTCATCTTCACCGCCAAGGATGCGGACAGCGAGGAAGTGGAGTAGCCGGCGGCATCGCGCGAACCGATCCTCGAACATCTTGGGATCGGACTCAAGGTACAGCATCTCCTCATTGCGTTTCATGGTCATCAGCGCATATGTGATTGGTTCTGCTTTTTTCATGAAATCTCCATTTCGGTGAACTTGCGGTCGAGAGTTAAACAAATTCAGCCGCTCGCCGGTAAAGACACGTCCAGGCGTTTCTTATTCCGGTGCTCTGAGTTTTTGGTGAAAGCAGCGCTACGGCTGCCTGTGGAACTGCCCGTGATCTGCCATGCTTTGATGGCAAACCATGCAGGGTTCCTGTGCCGAACTTGCGATCGACGAAACAAGAGCATAGGACAGGTTGTGTGCGCTCCACGTAATCACTTTGAACCTGCCTTCGTTTCGAGAGTGGAACAGGAGCGTCCTTTTCCTGGGCTGGCGGCTCGTGTCTCGGGGAATAGGGACGATCCGAAAAAACTGGTGTCTCGAAGTGGACTCACGACCTCGGCGCATCGTCGAAGCAGATAATGAAATATTCACCGTATATTTATGCACCTCCGGTGATGCTCAATCATCCAAAAGAAGGTGGCTGAAGCGGACTGGCCAAATCATCAAGATGCGGCTGCGCTTAAAGGAAGAATTTAGTAGAAACGAGGAAAGGACTGATGGTAGAGAGTTTGGAAACGCGAAGCGCTCCCGCGCTCGCGCGATCAACGTTTTTGTGCGTGGATCTCTGCTACCCCCAAAAATAGGCTTGGAGCGCGATCGGCTCGACCCCTGCTTCTCGCTGTCCAGGCCAGCTCAAAACCCATTGTGCTTCTAGCCCACCATCCTCTGTGCTTCGCAGTCCCGTCTCGGTAATTTGCCCGGTGTCGAGCGAGCAAGCTCGTGTTCATTTCCGTAAGAACCTCGCCGGCGACGGGAGCCAGCAATTGCACGGCCTTCTCGAAATGGGCTTCCTTGTCCTTGCTACGTGCGGAGCCGCCGTGTGTACCGTCTCGAAGATCCGCAAAATGTCGGATTAGGGCTGGTGGTATATGCGGGTGCCGAGCTTTCCGGCATTGCCCACCTCCTCCTATGAATACCAATGCTGCTTGAACAGCCTTGTATCTTGGCCCATCGACTACTTCCACTTCTCACTAGAGAATGGCCCTCAGGACACCGCCATCTACTCGCAGTGCTGCCCCGTTCGTCGCTGAAGAGACCTCGCCAGCTAGGTAGCTCGCCATCGCTGCAACTTCATCCACGGTGGCAAAGCGCTTAAGTAGGGACGATGGCCGCACATGCTCAAAGAACTGCTTCTCCACTTCTGCCTTGGATTTGTTTTCCTGCTTCGCTATCGCCTCGACAAAGGCGCCCACGCCTTCCGACTCCGTCGGCCCGGCAAGAATGCTGTTCACCGTCACGCCTGTTCCGGCTACCGACTCAGCGATCCCACGCGCAACGGCAATCTGCGCTGTCTTGGTCATCCCGTAGTGCACCATTTCCGCCGGAATCTGCACCCCCGATTCGCTCGAAATGAAGAGGACACGGCCCCAGTTCCGTTCCAGCATCCCGGCGAGATAGTGTCGCGAGAGCCGCACTCCGCTCATCACGTTTATCTCGAAGAGGCGGTACCAGTCTGCATCGGGAATCTCCGCAAATGGCTTAGGCTCGAAAATGCCAACATTGTTAACCAGTACATCCACCTCAGGAAGTTTCGAAATCACGGCCTCTGCGCTCGCTAAGCCAGAAAAGTCCGCCGCAATGCCGTCAACCCTGGCCGCTGCAGCATGCGATCGGATTGCCGCCGTCGCCGCATCTACGCGCTCTTGTGTACGACCGTTCACGTAAACATGCGCACCTTCGCTCGCAAGCGACTTGGCAATCGCAAACCCGATTCCTGCCGTCGATCCCGTCACCAGTGCGATCTTGCCAGTAAGTTTTAGATCCATGTAATTCTCCTGTAGAAAACCCGTGCCCTCTTGTGGTCACGTTGTTGTTGGCTCTGCCTCAGGGAGCCGCTGTCGGTCCTCTGTCGTTTCCCATTTGATCCATTTCAGATCGAGTACGAAAATCGAGTAGAAGACTGGGACCAGGAGCAAGGTAATGAAGGTTGCCACAGCGAGTCCGCCGATCTGGGCATAGCACAGGGGTTTCCAGAGCGGTCCACCTTCTAGGGCGAGAGGAAATAAAGCAAGAATCGTTGCAGCCACGGTGATCATTACCGGTCGAATACGCTCAATGCCGGCATCTGGAAGAGCGCGCTCCAGTGGTTCGCCCTTTTCGTGCATCTCCTCAATGAAGTCGAACAGCACGATTACGTGACTGACGATGACTCCGATGAGGCTGGCCACTCCCAGAAATGCCATAAAGCCAAAGGGTGTGCCCATGATTGCCAAAGCAATCAATGCTCCGATCGCTCCATAGGGGGCAGCCGCGAAGACCAGCAAAGGCTTGACGGCATTATTGAACTGAATGAGCAATGCCAAGTAGATCCCAACCAGAGAAATTAGCAGAACGACCGCGAGATTCGTGAATCCATCAACTTGCTTTGCCTTTTCCCCGCCGATCTGCAACTGATAGCCCGGTGGAAGACTGTTCTTGAGAGCAATCAGTTTAGGTTCGATTGGTGCGAGTACCTCTGATGCGAGGACGCCGGGTGCGGGAAAACACAGGATTGACAAGGTACGAAAATGTTCGCGACGCCGAATTCGTGCCGTCTCAAGAATGTTTGTCAAAGTCGCGACCGAAAGCAAAGGGACTTTGACGTTTTCTTGCGATGAGTTGACGTACAGATTTTCGATCTGCGAAAGCCGTGCCCGATCCTGCGGCCGAAGGCGGACAACAATCGGGATGTTCTTATTTCCCTCCTTATATATACCCACCGGGTTTCCACTGATTGCTGCGGCGGTGGACGTAGCGACATCGGCATTCGTAATTCCGACCAGGTTGGCACGATCTGGATCAATCTCGATCTTCATCTGTGGGCTGTCGGGGCTCCAATCGTCCCTCAACACCGAAATTCCAGGCGACTGACGAACGATATCCATGGCTTGAGAAGCGATGGCTCGGAGGGATCGGATATCCTCGCTCTCGGTTCGCGGATCGGTATCTGCCTGGCCTGAGATAAGAACTTCAACAGGTGTCTCGACCGGATTCGTTTGCAACTGTCGGACTGTAATCCATGCTCCCGGGACTTGCCTATTGAGTTCATCTTGCAGAGGACCAATCACCTTTGGCGTGGCCTCCTTGTCGCGCACCTGCACGATGACCTGCGCATAGTTCGTCTGGGTCGCTTCGGGAGCGATGGAAAACCAGAAACGTGGTCCACCGCCGCCAATGAAACTCGTCACGGAAGTGAGAAGATGCTCAGTTCCCTTCTCTTTTGTTCCCCCTTCAGGAGCACCTTCAACAACCTTGCGTACAACCTGCTCTGCCCGCATTGCGGTATCGTTTGTCGCGCTCAGCGGAACGTCATTCGGCAGCCAGATGTCGAGGTAAAACCAGTACTGGACATCTTCCGGAAAAAATTGGGACTTGAGGTGTGAAGCGGCGAACGCGCCGATCAGCAAGAACACGAAAGAACCGAATAAAACGTACCAGCGATGCTGAATCGCCCTGCCCACCAGCCGGTTATAGAAACCATAAAAGCCTCGCTCACGCTTCTCTTCTATAGCGGATTCCTTCTTGGCGGGCGGACGCTGAATGTAGTAACCCAGCAGTGGAACAAACGTCATGGCAACCACCAATGCGCACAGCAGCGCCGTGGTCATGACGATGGGGAGGCTCTTGAGAAACTCTCCGGTGTTGCCGTTGAGCAAAAGAAATGGAAGGTAGGCAATGATGTTCGTCAGGGTTGCATAGAAGATGGCCGTGGCTAGCTTGGTCGGTCCCAACCACGCTGCTACCCGACGTGGCAATCCTTCCGCGAGACCGCGCTTGATACCGTCCCCAGCTACTACAGGAACATCGACCAGCAGACCTAAGGCAATGATGAGCGTTGCCACCGATACTTGCTGCAGGTCGATGCCTAACATGTACGTAACGCCAAAGGTCATGGCGAGAGTGATCGGAATCGCCAAGGCCATGGTGAGCGCGAGACGCCATTCCCAAAATCCAAGCAGCGACACGCCAACTACCAAGACGATCGCTTCCATCAGAGCACGCAGGAACAGATGAATGTTCTCCTTAACCTGCAACGGCTGATCGGAAGTGTGCGCGATGATGAGATCCGTCGGAAGAATGTCTTTGAGCTGTGCAAGTTTCTCATCGACCGACCGGCCGAAGTTCGCGATCTGCTGTTGATCGCGCATGTAAATTGCCAAGGTGACGGCACGGCTACGCTGCCATTTCCCAGTGGGGTCCTGCCACGTGTAATAGTTCAGATACGTGGCCGGACTCTGGTAGCCGGGGAAAATCTTGACCAGGTCCCGCAGATAGACGGGAGCTCCGGTCGAGGTCTTAGCCACAGCAACGCCCCCAATCGCGTTTCTGCTTTCAAACTGACCTGAGGGATTGATAACGATCTGTCGCTGGCCGGTCTCGAATTCGCCACCCGGCGCAATAATGTTGCGGGCGCGTAGGACCTGTGCGAGCGCTGCTGGCTGAAGTCCGTACTCCGCCAATCGATCTTGCGAATATTCCAGATAGACAACTTGGGGCAAGAGGCCTCGCCTCTCCACTTTTGAGGTCTCTGGCGCCCCTTGCACCGTTCTCCCAATTAGGTCCGAGAAATTGTCTAGATCCGCGTAGCTATACTTGTCTCCCGCAACAGCAGTTAGCCTGGCACGGGTGGCGTTGGGATCACGGATGATGATTGGCGTCCAACCGTCCGGAGGCAAGTCTGAGCGCTGCAATTGCTTCTCGAAAAATGCTTCCACGAAGTAATTGATGCTCGCGTCATCTCTATCCGAAACACCATCCACAGCGACGAATCCACTCCCTGAAATTACCTGTGGCGCGCGCAGGATTCCCTCTTGTTCCGCCTGTTGCTCGAAGAGTTGTACCGCGTCGAGCATTGTCGCGGGCGCGATGGACCGGGGGAATGAATAGAGGATCGCGACCGGCACATCGTGTTCTCGGTATTTCGTCTTGGCCCGGGCAGATTCGATTGCGGACTGGATCGCTTGCGCACGAATATTGATTTCAACCGGGTCTGCTTTGGGGCTGGCGATGGTCAGCATGAGTGCCGCAGTATCTCCGAAGTCGCTCTGGAACGAGATCGGACCTGCGCCTTGCGGTAGTTGGTTGTTAAGCGCGTTCAGCTTGAGATTGATGTCGCTGAATTGCCTTTTGACGTCCGAGATATTCTCGGCGAGCTGGACATATACGTAAGCGGCGCCAGGGAGAGAGATAGAGCGAACACCGTAGTCTGAAGCTGTGCCGGGATGAATCGTCTTATTCTCTGCAACGGCATCCTCGATTGGGCGAGTGACAAACTGCTCGACTTGCCGCGCTGTGGCGCCCGCCCAGGGACAAAACGCCACCGCTACCCGGACCGGAATGTCGGGGTCCTTCCGCTGAGGCATACTGTGGTAGCCAAACCATCCCCAAACCAAGACACTCATGAGCAGCACCCACGAAACCTGTGGATGTTCCACGAAGAACCTGGGGAGGTTGCGGGTTTTCTCGATTCGATCCTGATCGCTTTTGTATGCCATGGTCTCGTCTGCTTAAGGGATCTCTCGGATGGGGTCACCATCTTTCAAAAGTTGCGCGCCGACGGAGACCACTCGCTCCCCGGGTTGGACTCCCTCAACCGCAACTGAATTGTCATGGGTCGTGCCCAACTGAACTTCGCGCAACTTTGCAACCAGCGTACCCGCGTGGTCCTGCGCAACCATCACAGCAAAGTGCTCCGGTTCCGAAGGAAACGGCACGATGGCGCTGAGTGGGATTGAAATGAAAGAATGTGGAACTTCGCCCAGACCGATCGAAGCGATCATGCCTGGCTTCAAATGACGGTGACGATTGTTTACTGTCACTTCAACAGCAAAGATTCGGTTTTGTATATCGGCGGCGGGAGAAATGCTTGTGATCCGCCCCTTCACTGGAGCGGCATTATTCCCAGTCTGGATCGTCAGCTCCTGCCCTAGGTGCACTCGAGTGAGAACGTAGTCGGGAGCACCAAAACTCACCTTTACGCGACTGATATCGGCGATCGTAAAAGCATTCGTGGACGGAGACACTAAGCTGCCCAAATCTATATTCCGGTTCAGAATGTATCCGGAGAAAGGAGCTTTCAGATCGGCGTCTCCAAGTAGCAACTCGGCCTGGCGGGAGGCCGCCTTGGCATTGTCCATTGCAGCCTGAGTTGCATTGAAGGCTGCCTGAGACTGGTCGTAATCCGGCTTTGTGAGGCTTTGCGTCGAATACAGAGCTTTCGCGCGCTGGAAGTCTTGATCGGCCTTGGTGTGCTCGGCCGTAGCTTGATCGAGTTGGGCTTGCGCCTGCGCCACTTGATTCTGCAGGTCTTCCCGGCGAATGTGCGCGAGGGTTAGTCCTTGTTCTACGTAATCCCCGGTTCCGATGTCGCGAGTTCTCCCGTCCGCTCCTCCCACCTGACTTACATTCGTGACGTAGCCCGAGGAGCGAAACATCAGGTCTACCTGCGCGTAAGGAAGGATGGATGCTGAGTAATGCAGTGTCTCTCCGCCCGTCTGGGGCCGTGCCACGGTCGCGAGCCGGACAGCGCGCGGCAGTTGTGACGGTATCCTCGACTCGTGATTGCACCCGCTCAATACTCCCGTCATCGACAGCAAGACAAGTACCAGTGGCGTGTTCGATCTGCGCCCCGGTTTCAGGAAAGGCTTCATGGCTCTCACTCCTCTCCTAGCGTTTTCTGAAAATCGGCGCGCGCAGACCAATAGGCAAGAACCGCCTGGTGGTATTGGCTCTCTGCATCGGCCAGCGAAGACTGCTGCTTTAGCAAGTCGCTGAGCAAGATCGACTGCTGCGAATAGGCTTCCTTCTGGTTCCGTAATTTCTCGGTCTCGGTGTCACGGAGCGCCTCTGTGACCGCGAGGTGCGAGTGCGCTTCCCGGAGAAGCCGAAAGTTCGAATTCACTTCAAGAAGAATCTGTTCGCGTGTGTCGTCGACGGAGAGTCCGGCCTGCTTCTCAGCAAGGGCAGCTTGTCGAACCTTATGGCGCTTTTCTCCCCAATCCCAAGGCTGCCAAGTGAGGAAGGCGCCAACGTAGCCTACGTTTTGCGGCAGAAAATTGACATTGGCCGGACTGAAGTAGCCGGCTTGGATGGCGACATCCGGGATGTAGTGGGTCTTCTCGCTCCTAGTCGCCAGCTCAGCCTGACGCACGCGATTCGCTGCCAGTTTCATTTCTGGACGATGTTCGAGCGCAGTCGCTCTGGCTGTAGGAAGGTCCTCTTGCTCGGGGAGCATGGCGGGCACGGGTTCCACGGAGAACTCCGTCTGCTCGCTGCGCCCCAAAAGATGATTGAGTGCCTCTTTGCTGTTCGCAAGTCTGTCTTCGATCGTGGTCAGCTGATAGGTCGACTTGGCTACCTCGGCTTTGACACTCAATCTGTCCGCCTCGAGTGCAGCATGTTGGCTGAAGCGTCGATCCGTGAGTTGCTGCAGTTCCTGCAGATACTTCACCATCGCTTGTTGTGACTCATACTGGATCTGCGCTTCGAGAACTTGATAATACGATTGGCGAATATCGTCCGATAGCTTCTGTTCGCGTTGGTCGAAGGACAACTGTGCCGCATCGACGTTAAGGCGCTGGTCCGAGATGGACAGATGGATACGAATCAATTGTGTAAGCGGCTGAGTAGCAGTGACCGAGGCAATCGCGATGGGACGAGCAGGCGTGTGGAGATTAGTGTTAGATCCCGGGATCGGCCCCGTTCCAGAGAAAGTACCGAGCTGTCCTTTCTTGATCGTGAAATCGAGCGGCGTGAGCAACTCGGCCGCAAGCACGGACGTGTCGAACCGAGGATACAAATGCGTCTTTGCCTCGCCCAATGCTTCCCGCTGCTTGCCCACGTCAAGACTGTACAGCTTAAGGTCGCGATTGTTTGAACGAGCCAGCAAGAGCGCTTCCTCGAGCGTGAGTACTGCTCCGTCGTTCGATTGCGCCTTTGCACTAGGGAATAGGCAGAGCGCTGCAACCAATACACACCTCATTGCTGATAACCGCGAAGCCTTCGCCGCTCTGGTCTCGTGCATCATCTTGACTCGCGTTCGTTCCGCCTTCTTGTGGCTTCACCGTTTCCCAACATTGACGCCTACCATTGGTCGGGTGGCGTGTTCTCTTTGGTTAGTTAGATGAACCGCTAGCTTTGGCTCGTTCTTTCGTGATCCACTCGCGAATGTATGCCGGGCAATTCTTGAGCTGGATGTTGTCGGCTTCGCAGCGCTCTAAAAAACTGACGGCGTCTTGATCTACTAAGGTTAGATCTCTCAGGTCCAAGGTTATGTGGCGACCGTTCGCTTCTGAGCTGAACAGCGCTTTTAACTCGGCGAGGTGCTCGGCGTCCATCCGACCGCTCACTGTAAAAATCACCTCTCCATTCGCTGCCCTCGTGATCTTGAGCATCTTCCCTCTCTTCGATATATGTCGTTCTTCAACGTGGGCAAGCGTGGACCTGTCGCAGGATCTGGTTATGGCAATCACAGTGCCAACCGCAAAGTGAGCAAGATAAATGCTTTAGCTGCCAGTGAAATGTCGGCATCTTCGCCAATTGCTGAAATTCCCTACAGCAGGCTCGGAGCGATTCTTTCGCGGATGGATAGAGATGCGGCTAGCTGGCTCTCGAGGAGTTCGCAACTTTGAAGCGATACTTGTTGATCTTCAGCGACCTGATCTTCGATTCTAGGGTTGACCGATGAAGCCCCAGCTTGGCAGCCGCTCCAGACGATCCGGACACGCGCCCTCCGCTTTCTCGCAGGGCAGCCTCAATCATTGCCTTCTCCTGGACAGCAAGGTTTTCAGACAGTTCCAACTGGCTTTTCGGCTGGTTTGCAAGAGGCTTCCGCGACAACCAACTCTCATCCACGGAGAAATTCTGGGTTTCGCATACGATGACGGAACGCTCTATGACGTTCTGCAACTCGCGGATATTGCCTGGCCACGGATAGGACTGAAGTGAGTCGAGACTCTTTTTGCTCACTGCCTGAAAGCTCTTTCCAGCTTTCCTTGCGTACCGATCGATGAAGTATTCGACTAGTAGGGGAATATCCTCTTTGCGCTCACGGAGGGGAGGAATCTCAATCGGAAAAACGTTTAGGCGGTAAAACAGATCGCTACGAAATGTACCTTCAGCAATGGCAGTCTCCGGGTCGCGATTGGTGGCGGCGATGACCCGCACATTAGCTTGGATAGACTGATTGCCACCAACACGCTCAAACTCCCGCTCCTGCAGAACATGCAACAATGTGATTTGAGTTTCCGCCGGTAGCTCACCGACCTCGTCAAGGAAGATGGTGCCTTCTTCCGCAAGCTCGAAGCGACCTAGGCGCCGCTGTGTTGCCCCCGTAAAAGCGCCTCTTTCATGACCGAACAATTCCGATGCAATCAGGGAAGGAGGAATTGCAGCACAATTGACACTGATGAAAGCGCGCGAGGAGCGCCGCGATCTCTTGTGTATTGCGCGCGCGATTAACTCTTTGCCCGTGCCCGTTTCACCTGTGAGTAGAACGGTGGAATCCGTGGGCGCGACCTTGGACACGCGAGAAAGCACCGCTCGCAGGGCGGGAGAGACCCCTACAATCTCTTCAAACATGAGGGCCTGATCGATTTGCTCGCGAAGCGCCACGTTCTCGTCTTGAAGACGGTCTTTGAGATGGTTAATTTCTGCGAAAGCTTTCTCCAAATCGGCCCGAGCCTCCTCGATTTGGCGATAGGCAGAGGCGTTTTCGACCGCGATGGCCACCTGGCCCGCCACCTGCGTAAGGAACCCGATATCGACTTGACTGAAGGGATTGTCCTCGCGGCGGCCAAGCGCCAAAACGCCGAGAACCCCATTCCGGCCAATAAGTGGCAGGACACAGCCGGTTTTGAGACCCTCGGCGATGGCCGGGTCATTCTTTAGTCCTGACTGAAGCAGGTCTGTAGCATTGCCCGCCCAGGGTTCGCCAGTGCGGAACACAAAACCACCAAGCGACCCCTCTATCGAAATGAGCTCCTCTCGAATGAATCCTTTGCTGTCTGGAAAATCGATCACGAACGTTTGCAATCTTTTCATCTCCGAGTCGGGGAAGCAGACACTCACCAGATCGCATTGCATGACGCGCCGGACGCTAGACGAGATTGCACCGAGGAGGTCGTGGAGTTGCAAATTTGAGACAACCTGATTGGTGACATCAAGGAGCAACTGTAACCTGTCTTCCGCTCGTTTGCGGTCGTCAATATCAGTAAGCAAGATGTACCAACTAATGACGCGACCTTCCGCGTCTCGCACGGGGAGAGCGCGAACCTGGAACCACCGGTATACCCCATCGGCACGCCGGCAACGGTGCTCAATGTCGTACGCACGCCCGGTATCGATCGAACTCGAAAAGGCGGCAATAACGAGAGAGAGATCATCGGGATGGACGACGTCGCTAGTGGCCCAACTCTTCAATTCCTCTGGCGTCTTGCCGAAATATTCCAGGATTTGGCGGTTGAATAGTTGAAATTCACCTGCCGCACTCATGGTGCACACGAGTCCTGGAATGCTATCGACAACCATGCGCAAATTGAGTTCGCGCTCGCGGAGGCTCTTCTCAGCGCGCTTCCAGTCTTCAATGTCAGTGGCAACACCATACCAGCGAACAACGCGACCACTGTGATCCCGCAAGGGCTGAGCATTGGTACGAAACCAGCGATAAATGTTATCGAACCGACGCACACGTTGGTCCACCTCACACGGCTCACCGGTTTCGACGGAATGCAACCATGCCTTTCTTGTTCTCTCGACATCCTGGGAATGGAGTACTTTAGCCCATCCAAAACCCACCAAGTCCTCCACGCGTTCGGCGGTGTAGTCGAGAATGCGCTGATTTAGATATTCGAGCTTCCCATCTGGACCCGCATACCATGCAAACGCGGGAATGCTATCGACAATCAGGCGGAAATTTTCTTCGCTCGCGCGAAGGGCCGCTTTCGCCTGTTGTGACGCGTCGAAGTTCAACGCGTCGTCCACCGCCAGCGCCACTTGGTTGGCAACGAGCGAGAGAAAGCTGACTTCCTCCTTGCTGTATGCATCGGTCTCTATGCTGCCTACAGCGAGGCCACCTAGGCGACGGTGTACTGTCGTCAATGGAAGAGCGCATACCGAACGAACCCCGCGGTTCTTGAGCATTTCCGCTACCGCTGGGAATCGAGTCTCCGCGTCTAAAGAGGGAATTATTAAGGGCTGTTGATTTTGATATACCCACCACGTGAAGGTTTCTTCCGGAGCGAACTTTGGAACTTGGAGGGGATCACCTGGCTCGCCGTACGACGTGAGACGTATTTGGTGGGCACTCGGGTCGTAGATGCCGACGCCCATGACATAGAACTTCACTACCGCGCGCAATTCGCGTGCGAGAAGCCGGAAGAGTTCCTCCGACGAACGAATTGAGATGAGGTTTCGCGAAACGCGCAAGAGCGCTTCGTATCGCTCAGTTATCGCACACTCGGCCGCGCCTTGGGCTCTGCCGTTCACCACTCTTCGGCGGCCCGATTTTGACAACATTTCACACCTGTCTCAGCCCGGGGAGCGCAAAAACAACGCTGTCAGAATTTTCGGGCTGTCAACAAAATACACCGGTCGGACGCCGACGTCACTCAGCAGCAACGAGCTGTCCGTCCCTGAAATCTTACACACAGCTAACACACCCGATCGGATATATTCCCCGCACAACCGAGCAGGCCGAAGTCACTTCCGTTACTCGATTCGATGCGCGCACGCACTTCGGTCTCCATTCAATACAAATCCTTACGTTTCTCTCACACATTCCTACCGCACCGCATAACAAGCCGAGCTAACTTTCAGAGAACGGGATCGGTTGCAAGAGTTCTGCTCCGGCTCGAAATCGATTTATTCAATCTCCCCGAGGTAAATAATGAGGTCGTACATCAACAGCATCGTTATATCGTTTTCGGTTTTGGCAGCATCCGCATCACTTGCCGCTGCACAGGATGCTCAGTCTTCACAAAATACGATCGTGGTCGGAGCAGGTAATGACCTTCGCTGCAGACTCGAGAAAGGGCTCCGTATCACTAAGTCAGGCGAGCCAATTACAGCAAAACTGGTCGAGCCAGTTTACGCCGGTACGACTATCGCAATTCAGGTGGGCTCGACGGTTAAAGGACATGTCTCCTCAATTTCCAGTGCGCCCTGGCATAAAGGACAGATTCTGCGTGGCGATTTCACGCGCCCGCGAACAGCAAACGTGACCTTTGACAGCGTTATTCTTCCCGATGGCACAGCGTTGCCGATTCATACGGACTCCACCATTGGAGTCAGTGATGTAAAAACGGCTCAGTATCTTCCCAAGTCTCAGCGTCCCGGCATCCGTCAGAAGATGAAAGGTGCTGTCAAGCCTTTGTCCGAACCCAATAAATTGCAAAGATTGAGCCAGGCCGCCGTGACGAGTTTGCCTTATCACCCCGAATACCTTAGCCAAGGAACAATCTTCGATGCAACACTCCTAGATGCTGTTGAAACAACACCGTCGGTCGATCAGGCCGAGACTCATTCTCCGCCCGACGATGGCTATCTTCACATTCGTCTCTTGACGCCTCTGAACTCGGCGATGAGCGCCGCTGGGTCGCCGATCGAAGCCGTGGTGCCTCGTCCGTACTACAACAAGGATCATTTTCTGGTCTACCCGCCGGGCACAAAACTGGAGGGCACAGTCACAAAAAACGTGGCAGCTGGCTGGATGAAGAAGAACGGTGGACTCTTGTTCTCGTTTCATTCTGCACAGACCCCAGACGGGAACACAACTGAGCTGTTCGCCACCGTTGCCGGCATCCAGGCGGCAGGTGGCCAACGCCTCGCGGTCGGACTCGAAGGCGACGTGAAAGCGACGACGTCGACTTTTTCCCGTTTGCGCGCTCCAATCTCTCTTATCGGCCCCTCAAGGGCTGTTGCTGATACCACCGTCGACAAAACCGCTTGGTCCCGCGCAGGTGAAGGGAATAAAGGATTCGGACTGCTTGGCGCGGGCGCAGCTCAAGCGTCGGCCACTACGGCGATCGGTTTTGGTTATTTCGGCGCAGCTGTGAATATATACGATGCTTTTCTAGCCAGAGGTTCAAATGTGGAACTGCCCGTCAATACCCCGGTTTTGCTGCGAGTTGATGAAAACGCCCATCCGCCCGGTGGGATCGAGGCAACGGTAGTCACGTCAGACAATATCCAGAAACATTAATAAGGCCGGATGGGATAACGTCAGCCAGAAGCGCCACTTCCCTATTAATAATTTTCCGAATGAAGACACGCCGTTCCGCAACGAATTTTATGGCTGGCCGCAAAGGAAGAAGGAGGAGCAGTGACACAAAAGTACAAAAACACACGATCAAACGTATATGCCACTCGTAGCGATTTCTGCCGCACATATGTCGAGGAGGTGAACGGTCTTTTTTTGCTATCTCTGCTACTGACCGCAGATCCTCAGAAGGCCGAGCAATGTTTCCTCTCTGGATTTGAGGATTCTGTGAGGAATAATTATGTATTCAAGGAGATGGCGCATTCGTGGGCTCGGCGCAGCATCGTCCTTCGCGCAATCCGTTTGCTTTGCCCTCGGCCGGGCGAAGAAACGGAGTCGAATGGGGCAAGGCTTTCGCCGTTGATCGGAAACCTGCCCCCAGAGGTGCAGGCGTACCCCGATTTCGCCCGCATCGTAGCACTCAATTCATTCGAGCGTTTTGTATTCATCATGTCAGTCCTGGAGAGGTATTCCGCGCAGGAGTGCTCCTTGCTTCTGGGCTGTTTTCGGCGGGAGGTCATTAACGCACAAGCGACTGCGGTCCGTCGTCTAGCCAGCGTCGTTATCGCCACGCAAACACAACCCGAGAACAATTTCGTCTCCTTTGCAGGGGTCAAGTAGCCAAATTAGCGTCGCCACTGGGATTCCCGACACGATACACTAAAAGCCTCTCAAGCGTCCTGAACCCGGAACCATACAAATTCTTACAAACACCTCACGCATCCTGACGGCACACTCATCATGATCCCGGTACTTTGAAGCAGGAATACCTTTCCTGCGCGGAGAACCATGACGAGTCATCACCTTAGATTTGGCAATTTGTCGGGCATCCTGTTGGCTGCCACTGCGATAATTTCTGCTGATCCATGCGCCCTCTTCTCACAAGACTTGGAGAGCCGATCCCCATCTACCCTGCGTTCACAGGATGACTATTCGGCTGTGTCCGACCGGGCCAAAAAGCACATGCCCTCTGCGGATGATGCAATGATCGCCACTCTTCCCGATGCCCCCATGCCACAGGATCAGGCGCAGGACCAGACTCCATCACCGCCGGCGGACCCTGCAACACAGTTGAATCAATTTCCAATCCTGTCTCCGCGACTGACTAGATCTCCTCTTACATTTCAAGATAAGTTTCAAATATACGCCCACAAATCCTTCGGTCCACCAGCCCTCATTCTGCCTGCGTTCGGGGCGGGAGTGGGGATGATCAACCCACCGAGCAAATATCCCAAGGAATGGAAAGATGGCGGCGGCGCATTCGGCAGAAACTATGGGTACAGACTGGCAGATCGTACCGCCAGAAACACTGCCCAATTTTTGACAGGCGCCCTTCTGCGCGAAGATCCCCGCTACCTCCGTTCGACCAGCACCAATCCGTTCGCCCGGACCGTACATGCGCTTGCCTTCACCATCTTCGATAAGACCGATTCCGGAAGAACTATCCTCGCCGCAAGCAATTTCGCGGCGGCGGCGGCCGGCGGATTCGTTGGGATGGGGATCCTTCCTCATGGCTATAACGACATTACACACGCGGAACAGCACATGGCGAGCGAGTTCCTGCAGATTGGTATCGGGAATGTCCTGACTGAGTTTGAACCCCAATGGGGACCTTGGGCCAAAAAGCTGCGCATTCCCAAACTCCTCCCGGGTTGGTGGGTTCCAGAACAACAACACCACCCATAGCATTTCGGCTCAACCTTGGAAAAGCGAATTCGAGCTCCACGCCGGGCTCCGTCATTCAACGAAGGCTGCGGGTTCAGCTATGATTGCGTGATGAAGAAATCCCGAGCGCTCTCGTGAATTCGGCGTAACGGATCCGCTTTTTCACTGTGTGGGATTTAAGATGGTCCAGGTTACAACACCGGAAGAAGCGATGCGACGGCATCCGCGTTTGCTGATCGTGGACGACGACCCGGATCTGTGTGACCTCGTACAACGTTACCTGGAAGCTGAGGGGTTCGTGATATCGGTCGTGCATAGCGGTGCTGAGGGCAGCCACGCGGGGTCGAGCGGCAACTACGATTTGATCGTGCTGGATGTGATGTTGCCCGATATCAAGGGTTTTGATGTCCTGCGAGAATTGCGCTCGCGAGTACGCACACCAGTGTTGATGCTAACCGCCAAGGGGGATGAGTTTGACCGTGTTTTGGGGCTCCAAATGGGAGCGGACGACTATCTGGCAAAGCCATTTAGCCCGCGTGAATTGATTGCGCGCATTGGGGCCATCCTCCGCAGATCGGGTTGGCAGTCAGAGCAAGCTAGCCCGCAGCGGCCACTCTCAATCAAGTCGGCTGATTTAGAACTGGATTTGGCAGGACATTCTGCATCCAAGTCGGGGAAACCATTGCACTTGACGTCGGCAGAGTTCGATCTGCTTCGAGCGTTTTTGGAATCACCCGGACAGGTGCTTTCTCGGGAAGCTTTGGCTGAGCGGGTCCTGGGCCGGAAATTTTCGCCTTTTGATCGAAGCATCGATCTTCATGTGAGCAATCTTCGTCAAAAATTGGGTCCACAGACCAATGGCGTGGAAAGAATCCGAAGCGTACGCGGGGTTGGCTATTTGTATGCTTGGCCGCTGTGATGCGATGTCCGAATGTGGGCGCCGTTTAAGATGGTTGCTGCATGACCTCAAAAGTAGCGGGTTGGCAGCGTGATCTTAACTTCGAGGCCGACCGGATCAGCGTTCGACGCGATGATTGTGCCCCGGTGTTGACGAATTGCCTCAAGAGCAATCGCCAGTCCAAGGCCGGTGCCATTGTTCGTCCTCGAATCGCCTTTTGGTACCTTTGCACGGAAGAACGGTTCGAAGATTTGTTGCAGTAACTCTCCGGGCACGCCCGGCCCGTAATCACGGACTGAAAGAACGGCCTTCGATGACGAGCCCATTTTCTCGGTTCTAAGAATCACCTTCACTTCGCTTCCTGGCGCAGTGAACCTAATTGCGTTGCGAACGATGTTCTCACAGGCGCTGCGCAAGGCCTGCTGGTCGGCATTCTCAATGACGATGCCTCCTTCGGCTTCGAGCCTCACAGACTTGCCACAAGAGCGTGCCTCGAAATCGCCGTCAGCCACCACTTCCTGAAGCAGTTGAGACAAGTCCACTCCGTCTCTCTCCTCGGACGATAGACCTGTTTCCAAACGTGCAAGGGTCAAAAGCTGTCCCATCAGCGTATCAACTCGATCTACATCGCGTTCCATCCGTTGCAATAACTCTTCGGACTCGGGTGGTGACTGCTTTCGCAAAAGAGCTAATGACATAATCAATCGCGTAAGCGGGGAGCGTAGCTCGTGCGAAACAGTGCTCAACAGATCCTTGTGAGAGCGTACAAACGCTCCCATCCTTTCCACCATGACATCGAAGTCTGCCGCCAGAGCCGCCAGTTCGTCGTGCCGCTCGGATATCTCGGCCGGGGCTCTCACGGTCAGATCGCCTGCTGCCACCATTCTCGCAGCGGATTGAATCCCCTGAATCGGTGCAACGATGTGATGGGTCAGCCAGAAACAGAAGAACGTCACCATGAGCAAAACCGCTCCGAATAGTGGAAGCCCACCTCCGGCCGTGCTGTCCAGGAATCTACCCACTAGCAAGCCGGAACGCACGAGAAGAACGTAAGGATGCCCTGACGGCGAAGTGAATTTATAAGATGAGCTGTGCGACCGGAGCCCATAGCGAGAAAGAACGCGTCCATCACTCCGGGTGGCACGTACTATAGACAGACTGTCCGGGGGAATGGATCTGGACAAAACCTCTTTCCCGTACCCATCGATTAGATAGAGCTCAATCCCGGATTTTCCGATCAGCCCTCGCTCGAATTGCTCGAATTCTTGTGGACCTCCCGATTCATAGGCGTGCGCCGCCTGGTCCGCTACTATGGGAGCAAACGAGTAAATGACATCCGTAGGCGGAACTACACGAGTGCCGACCATGCGGCTAGCCAGAAAGATGGCGAACAGCGCTAGAGCGGTTAACCAAAACCAGAGGAACACCTTGACAAATAATCGCCCAATGGGCGTCCGTCCGTTCGGTCTACTCGAGGATTGAATCGTCACAGACTAGATACCGCCGGATCTTTTCTCTCAATAAGGATATACAGCAATACGCCACGACTCACCAGCCAGAACGCTCGCTCCTTACAAATCCATACAGACCTCTGACACATCCTGTCAGCGTTGTTCGTTGACCTGCAATAGTCTCGAATCATGCAAAGAGTCGCGGCAAAAGTCAGCTGCCCGGGATGGAACCGGAGTCGATCCGCGTAAGAAATGGCAACCGACAAATTCCAACAGATTCGATTCATATCACCGGTCGGCAGCGTAGGCGGGGGAATCAGCAGCCCTGCTTTGGACGAGGCGCTGGCTCAGGCGCCCCACTTCATCGCCTGTGATGCGGGCACCACCGACGCAGGTCCTTTTTCACTCGGAATGGGAATATCGGCTTTCCCCCGAGAGGCTGTGAAGCGCGATCTGTCGCTGATGCTGCGGGCGGGTCGCACGGCGAACATCCCGGTAATCATCGGATCTGCTGGCACGGCGGGTGGTGACGTTCACGTCGACTGGGTTCTAGAGATCGCCCGCGAGATCGTCGCCGAATATCATCTGACCTTGCGGACAGCCGTAATCTATGCGGAGCAGGACAAGGCTTATCTCAAAAGGCTGCTGCAGCAGAATCGAATCCTCCCCCTCGATCCAGCGCCGCCGATCAGTGAAGGCATTATCGACAGCAGTAGCCGTATCGTCGGCATGATGGGCGTGGAGCCCCTCCAACAGGCCGTTGCGGATGGGGCCAATTTCGTGCTGGCGGGGCGGTGCAGTGACTCAGCACTGTTTGCCGCGATTCCGCTGATGCAGGGTTTTCCGCCGGGTCTGGCGTGGCACGCCGGAAAAGTATCGGAGTGCGGAACGCTGGTCTGCGAGACGCTCGGCAAGGGCGTCATCTTCACCACCATCGGCCAGGACGAAATTACGATCCGTCCATATGGCGCCGGCCTGCGCTGCACACCACAGAGCGTTGCTGCGCACAGCCTGTATGAGAACGCGAACCCCTACCTGCATCGGGAGTGTTCGGGAACCTTCGACCTGACGAAGTCTACCTTTGAAGCAATCGACGACGTGAGGGTCAGGATTCGAGGGAGCGAATTCATATCCGAACCGTACACGGTGAAGCTTGAGGGTGCGGCGCTGGCGGGATATCAGAGCATTATTGTCGGCGGGATCCGTGATCCTCACATCATTCGTCAGTTGGACAACTGGCTCGCCGAGGTGCGCAGCTATATCGATGAAAGCGTATCTCATGTACTGGGTGACGCTGCGGATAAGGGTTCATACAGTCTCACCTTTCATACCTACGGTATCAACGCTGTGATGGGCTCTCTTGAGCCCGACCCAAAGCATCTCCCCCACGAAGTAGGTATCGTTCTCGAAGCCTCAGCGCCGACGCAGGAGATGGCGCACCAGGTTGCGCAACTCAGCCGGCAACCGCTGCTGCATTACCCAATCAAAGAATGGGGAGGATCGACTACTGCATTTGCGTGTCTGCACAATCCCGCGGTTATCGATCGGGGCCCGATATATCGCTTCAACCTGAATCACGTCGCTGTTCCGAACACTCCCCTCGAGATGTTTCGCACTCACTTTATTGACCTGGGCGGTTCAGAAAAATAATGGGCTTAGCTGATATCGCGACGCTGATTCGTAGCAAGAATGCAGGTCCCTTCATACTCACCTTCGACATCCTGTTCGCCGACCTCGCAAGCTATCGACGCGTCAAGGATTCCGGAGCGCTGAATCCAGCTGCGTTCGCCAAACTCTACCGCTGCCCGGTCGAGAAGGTGCGGTTTTTCGAATGCGAGAATGCGCTTGCTTTAAAATTCAGCATCCCACGGCCGCTTACGCAGGGCGAACTCGGTGATGGTGACATGCACGGCGGCCAGCAGTTCATTCCGCTGATGAACGTGGAAATTCCGTGATTGCTACCGAGACCGATGTCGAGCGCGGAGCAGCGGTGGAAGCTCGGCTGGACCGAATTCCAGCAAGTCCCTATCTATGGAAACTGATCGCCCTGTTGTCTCTGGGCGGCTTCTTCGAGTTCTACGAACTCTTCATGACGGCCTTCATTAGTCCAGGTCTCATTCGCAGCGGCATCTTCCATGCGGGTTCAAGCGGCCTCTTCCATCTGCCTGACCAGGCGGCATTTGCTTTCGTTACCTTCCTTGGCTTGTTCTTGGGAACGATTAGTTTGGGCGGAATCGCCGACCGCTGTGGCCGACGTGCGGCCTTCCGAGGCTTTGCACTTTGCTACGCTGTAGCGACGATCGTGATGGCCATGCAGAACACGGCCGTGGCGATCGATGCCGTACGCACGATCTGTGCGATTGCGATCGGCGCTCAGCTGATTACACTGGACACCTATGCGTCGGAGATAGTTCCACGCAATCTTCGGGGACCAGCGTTCGCCCTCTCGTTCGTGATCATCCAAACGGCCGTTCCGGTACTCGCCCTGCTGGGCTGGCTCCTTGTGCCGCACGACCCGCTGCACATTCAGGGGTGGCGGTGGCTCGCGCTGCTGGGCGGAGCGGGCTCCTTCGTGGTTTGGATACTCTGTCGCTTTCTCCCGGAGTCTCCCCGCTGGCTTGCCAGGAATTGCCTCGTGGAGGATGCTGAACGCGTTACATCCGTGTTTGAGCGGCATGCAGAGAAATACCTTGGCCATCCGCTGCCTTCACCGAAGGCGTCGACGCAGAAGCAGGTGGGCAAGGCAAGTTTTGACGAGATACTTCGTCCTCCATACCGCCGGCGCACCATCGTCCTGACAGTCTTCCATTTCTTCCAGGCGATAGCTTTCTATGGTTTCGGAAACTGGCTGCCAGCGCTCGTTAACGCTCAGAATCACAATGCACCCCGAAGTGCTCAGGCCGCGTTTCTCATCACGCTCGCTTTTCCGATTGGGCCGCTGCTCTGGAGCACCATCGCGGAAAGGTACGAACGTAAATGGCAAATCGTCGGCGCTGCAGTGGGCACGGCCGTATTCGGCCTCTTGTTCGCAGCCCGTAGGGCCCCCTCGGGACTGGTGGTGCTCGGCATCCTTATTACGCTTATGAACAGCCTCCTGGGCTATTCATCTCATGCGTATCAGGCGGAGCTATTTCCAACCCGTATGCGGGCTCGGGCGGTTGGATTCGTATATTCCTGGGGACGTCTGTCGACGGCACTTACCAGCCTCATCATCGGATTCCTGTTCCAACGTTTCGGCAATCCAGGAGTCTTTGCTCTGATCGCCCTCGCTATGTTCGCGGTCGTTGTCTCGGTCGGAGTCTTCGGGCCACGCACCCGTGGCCTCACGCTCGAACAAATCTCGGATTAGCGTTGGCTTCCAGCGTCGACCCGCGGTTTGCCAAAAACTAAAAGCTGTAGCGGTTCGCGCGGTGTTGAGGCGGAGAATTCGAAGGCACCGTGGTCACGGCCTGGGCTCGGGCAAGTCACGCGAACTATCGGTCTCTCAGTCGTCAATTTTCACACATCACTATGTTTACTTCGCGCTTGCGATAGCTGCGACCGTGGCCTTGACAGCTCGGATGTAGTCAGCAGGGGCCAACAAGATCTGCATCCCTCGTATGCCTGCAGATACAGAGATCACGTCGCAGATTTCTGCAAGCTCGTCGATATATACGGGGTAGTCCTTCTTGCACGCCAGAGCGGTAACTCCGCCACGAATGTAGCCGGTCAGGCCTTGCACCTCTTTCACCGGAACCATGTTGATCTTTCGATCCCCGGTCTGGTTTGCGAGCGCCTTAAAGTTCAGCTCCTGGTTTGCTGAGATTACCGCTAGACAGATTCCATTCCGGTCCCCCTGCACGGCGAGAGTCTTGAAGACCTGGTCCGGTGGTAAGCGAATCTTTGCCGCCACCGTTTCCGCAGACAAATCGTCAGGATCCACGTTGTACTCGCGTAACTCGTAGTCGATCGCAAGTTGGTCCAGAACTCGGACTGCGTTCGTCTTCATCATTCAAAGGGACTCTCTCAACTTTGATGCCGCCAGGTTGCAATTGGATTACCTCCGACCTGATCTCCTTGTCCATGCGAGGAACGCGGAGCTGGTAAAGAAACGGCGCTTCTCCTCGGTCCAAGAAGCTTTTTCCAGACAAATCTATACAAGCGACTAACTGATCCTGACGGCACTGCCATGTCGTTCTCCGCACAATAGAAACGTGGAGGGCTAAAGATCGCAATGCCCAGAGGAATCAATCGTCGCCACGCTTTGAAACTTGCCCTCGCGGGAGGAGTTGCGACGATGCTCCAGGCGTGCTCACTGCACTCTCATCCGGGCAATTCCGAGGCGGTGCCTCGATTCGCGACGGCTCTGCCAATTCCCCCCGTGCTTGAGCCGACACGTTCGGACGAGCGGGGGGACTACTACGAGATCGAAGCACGCGAATCCAATGTCGCGATTCTGGCGGGGAAACAGACGGCAATCCGAGGCTACAACGGCATCTTTCCTGGGCCGACGATTAAGGCCATGCGCGGACGAGCGACCCGCATCCGATTTACAAACAAGCTCCTCACCCCTGTGGTCACGCACCTTCATGGCGGTCACACTCCCTCTGACTCGGACGGGTGGCCGACGGATGTGATCTCGCCAGGCGGACGTCGGATTGCGGCAACTTCGACTGAGATGGATCATGCTCGAGATGGAGATCAGATCGCTGGGGCATCCGCCTCGAGGTACGAACACAACTACACGTATCCGAACGATAGAGGAGCCGCCACACTCTGGTACCACGACCATGCAATGGGAGCGACCGGTCAGAATGTCTACATGGGCCTGGCGGGGTTCTACCTCGTGGAGGATGAGGACGAGCGCTCGCTGCCCCTGCCGAGGGGGCGTTACGACATCCCTCTGATGCTCTGCGTAAGACAATTCAATGACGACGGCTCTTTTCAATACAAGCCGCACGGACACGCGGGGGCGGACGGCGACGTCATTCTTGTAAACGGGGCGCCATGGCCTGCTTTGCAAGTTGAGCGACGCAGGTACCGCTTCCGCATTCTGAACGCCTCCAATGCCACGACCTTCACTCTTGCTCTTCCCTCCGCGCTGCCGTTCGTACAAATCGCGACCGATGGAGGATTGATGCCGCGACCGGTCGAAGTACCGCGCATCCCGATAGCGATGGCGGAGCGTGTCGAGGTGGTGATCGATTTCTCGGCATACGCCGCGGGCGATTCAGTTGTCCTTCGGAACACCGAGAAACAAGGACCGCTTGGGGAGATCATGCGTTTTGATGTCACCGGTCCAACTGTTTCGGATCAGGGCCAACTGCCGGACCGTCTGAACGTGATCGAGACCCTAACGCCCGAGGAGGCTGTCAGGACGCGGACGTTCACCTTCGGTCCCCGCCCTGAGTTGAAGAGCCATTTTCCACCGATGTACTGGGCGATCAACGGCAGCAGATTCGACCCGGAACACGCGCAGGGGACTCCGCGCCTTGGGGATGTCGAGATCTGGCGCTTTGTCTATGAGAAAAGTCCGTGGAGGCAGACGCATCCGCCTCATATCCATCTGGTGAACTTCCAGATACTCGACCGCAACGGTCAGCCGCCCCGCGACTATGAGCGCGGCTGGAAGGACACCTTGCGGCTCGACTCAGGCGACGATGTCCGCGTCATCATGAGATTCGACGGCTATCGGGGCCGTTATTTGATGCACTGTCACAACCTTGAACATGAAGACTACGACATGATGATGCGCTTCGATGTTGTCTAAATTCGTACATCGAGTCAACCAGTGCCGAGACCGCCGATCGGACGGCCTTCGCACTTCGACAGCTTGGGAGTCTTTCACCTATGACGATGTTGCAAAACTTAAGTCCAGATTGCAGATTGGTGGCATTGGTCATCTTCTGGGTGCTGTCGGCCTTCCCTCAGCTCTCGGCCGAAAATCCGAAACAGTTGATGACTGATGCATGTGAGAACGAACTCCGCCAGCGCAAACAAAATGCGTTATGGGCGGCCCAGGTGGAACGTCGTATTGCCGGGCACGTTTACCGCGAACAGGAGATTGACACCATGGACGGCACAGTCCATCACCTGCTTTCGGTCGATGGTCATGACCCGTCTCCTTCGGAACTAAAACAAGACAACGATCGACTGCTTGACTTGAGGGAGAATCCGAAGGCACGACTGACACTGAAGAAGAATCGGGGATCGGAGGAAAAGAAGGTTGACGACCTTCTTCACGTGATCCCGGACATTTTTCTCTTTGAGGACCAAGGCAAGCAGGGAGGCTTGGAAAGGCTCACGTTTGTTCCCAATCCAGCATACAGACCCGCGACTTATGAGGAGACAGCACTTCACGCAATGAGTGGCTTGATCCTAATCGATCTCCGCGAGAAGCGACTTGCTCGATTTTCAGGGACCCTAACGCAACAAGTGAATTTTGGTCATGGGCTACTGGGTCACATCAACAAGGGAGGTACGATCGAAGTCAGCCGAGTCTGCCTCTCTCCTGGCCTATGGGGGACAAGTCTATTTCGGACTGACTTCGATGGCCGCTTCGCCATCTTCAAGAACATCAGTAAACACCTGGACGAAACTCGTAACGACTTCGAACCGGTGCCTTCCGATACTAACATCCAGCGCGCACTGGAACAGATTGCCCGTAAATCAGCAATGTTCTCTCAGAAGACACAAGGAGATATCGGGCAATCCCATGAATCCGAAAAGGCATTTTGAGGAAACTCTTCAGATGTTTGCTGAATACACTGCCGCTCGGTCCACAACTGCTCATGGGAGCCGAAACAGGCTCTCGATGACCAATATCCGTAAGATGCTCCTCACGTTTGCTATCACATTGCTGGGTCTCGCAGCCGTAGCGTTGGTTTATCTAGTCTATCCGGGCACACCAAGCAAATCGAAGGTGATGACTTTCGAGGGTTTCATCGAGCTTCCGCGAGGCGGCCTGCTCACGGTTCTCGATTACCTGACAGTAAACGATCAGACTCTGTTTGTTACCAGTGAGTCGTCCGGCGCCTTGTTGAAAATCGCATTCGACTCCAGCGACCTGAAAGCAAGCACTGTATCAGAAATGCCTGGAGCCGGCGCAGCGCACGGCGTCGCTGTACTGCCCGATGTGAATGTCGCCTTCATCACACGAAGCGAAGCGAATACGGTCGATGTCTTCGATCCGAAATCTCTTCACCAGCTTGCCAGCATCCCGGTTGCAGATGACCCAGATGCTATCCTTTACATCCCGTCGACCAACCTTCTTTATGTAGCCCATGGAGACCCGAAAATGGCGACCCTAATCGATCCTCAGAGGCGCACGACGGTCGGAACCGTCCAGCTTTCTGGCAAGCCAGAGTCTTCCGCCATGGACTCGGAGAGCGGATTGCTTTTCCAGAATCTAAAAGACACCAACGAGGTAGCTGCAATCGATGTAGGCAAGCGGTCGGTAGTTGGGCAATGGCCTCTTGCACCATGCCTAGGACCTTCTGGCATGGCGATTCACTCCGAGAAAAGACGGCTCTTCACAGTCTGCAGCGGAAATGCGAAATTGGTGGTCTTTGATTTGGAGAGGCATCGAGTCATTGCATGGCTGGGGATCGGCGGTGGACCTGACTCAGTCGCATTCGACCCCGGTCTTCATCGGATTTACACGGCCGGAAAAGCCGGAGAAATGACCGTGATCCAGCAAGACGGTCCTGATAATTATCGGGTATTGGATAAGATACACACTCACTATGGCGCTCACACCTTGACAGCAGACCCGGTGTCACACAAGGTTTTCGTGGCATACGCAAGCCTGCTTGCGCATCCCAGAATTGCTGTGTTCTGCCCAACGCCGACGGCCCCTGAAGAGAACGTTGCCCCCGTCATCCAGCAGGATGTTCATGAGGACGAACAATCTCGACTCTCGCCTGTGCGCGCAAACAATTAATTTACCTCCCTCTGACAAATCTGACAAATCCTTGACAGTCCAGATCCCCATGGCTGAATCAAACACTACATGCACTCAGGCGTTGGTTGTTTCGGGAATGATTACCCGCATCGCGGACCGTAACGCGTTTGCTCAGGTTCTCAAACCGGAAAAGGCAGAGTGCAAATAACGATCATCATGAATCATCATGAAAGAAGAGGAGACCATGAAGTATTTGTTGAAGCCTATGTTATTCGCTGTAATAACCGTGCTCGGTGTCGCACTTACCATCGTGCCAGCTCACGCCCAGAGCGGCAGTCGCGTCTTAGCAAACATACCATTCGATTTCTCGGTAGGAAATACTACTCTGAAAGCGGGCAGCTACACGATCGAGCAACTGCAATCCGGAATCATTGCCTTTAGCAGCGAGGACGAAAAGGAACACCAGTTCGCGTTGTCTTTTCCAGGCGATTCTGACAAGCAGAGCCAGGAACCCCATCTTGTTTTCATTCGATACGGAAGCGAAGCTTTTCTGAAGAGAGTTTTCCTCTCTGGCAACGATTACTGCCACGAGTTGCCGGAGAGCAGCAGGGAAAGGGAACTCATCAAGAATCAAGCATCTGGTGCCGAGCTTTCTCTGCTCATCCCGCCAACACGCTGACTGTGGTGACGCCGTTCTTGGGGAGCGTTTGACCAAGCCGCATCACGAGGATCCGATCGGTAGCCCTTGTGATGCGGCGGGCTCGAAACGTCTTTAGCGGAAAAATGAGATCCCCACAGGGACCGGCGTGTAATCAGCCATAACCGTGTTGCCATAAGCCAACGAACGTAACGCCAACCGAAAGTCAAGGAGAACAATGCAACACGAATCTGAAGAATCGTACCCTCTCATTTCCAAAGGCGGCTTTCATTAATGTTCTTTTATTGCTATCTGCCTCGACGCTGAACGCGCAAAGCCCGTCGGATGAATCGAGGGCTGGCCAATGGCTATCCCTCGAATCAATGATCGAGCCTCTTAACTGACTCCAGCTCCAGCTGTGGGTTGGTTGCACACCACTTAACTGCCGCGTGTTGGTCACGAGAGGCTGCACGCGGCACAACAAGTCGTAGACGCAAATGAATTTGACAGACGAAGACGTTGCTACTCACAGCTAAGGCAAATAGACCACCGAAAACCATCTTCACAAAACCGGATAATAATCCTCGAGAAATGGAGTTGTAGACATGAAAAACGAATATGTTCCTGCTGCGGAGTTGTCTGAAACAACGACCACACCAACGGTAGAAGAAGTTGAATCTCACGAGAAGGGTATCGTCAACCGACGTTCGTTTATGAGGCACAGCTTGGTTGCCGGAGCCGCCGCGACTGTGGGCGCTGGAATTTTGGCGAACAGCAATTTCGCCGTCGCCCAGGGTGACAGCGGCAAGCTTAGAAAAGGAGATGTTGCCATCCTGCAGTTCCTGGCCGCGGCCGAGATCATCGAAAGCGATCTGTGGCTGCAGTACCAGGAACTTGGAGGCGTCCAGGATGACGAAGTCGCCACTCTGGCCAGCCAGCTAATTCCTGGCTATCCCGCAAAGGCCACCGGAGGAAATCCTCTGTACATGCAGGACCTTCTACCGCTCGACGGCGACATGTCGCAATACATCCATGACAATACCGAAGACGAACTCACGCACGAAGTGTTCATCAACGAATACCTGGCCTCCAAGGGCGCTGAGCCGGTCAATCTAGACCAGTTCCGTACTCTGCCAAGCAGTAAGGCGACGGGCGCAAATCAATTTGGCAGGCTAACAAACCTGACGCAGCTCACGGTCGACACCTCCTGGTGGACGCGTTACCGTAGCCGCACCAAGAACCCCGATTTCGGGGATACATTCCGTCAAGCCATCCCAACCTTGGCCGTCGGGCAGCATCCGGCAATTCCACGGACTGACAATGATGCCAACGATGCGAACTTCTTTCAGGCCATCGTCAACACGGCAGGTTTTCACTTCGCCTTTATCGAACAAGGTGGAACCAGCCTCTACCCTCAGCTGGCGCAGCGAGTCAGCAATGTGGAAGTTCTGCGCATTCTGCTCAGCATCGGCGGAGTCGAGATCGCACACTTTCAGACCTGGCATGACAAGGCCGGTAACGCACCGCAGCTGGCCGACGTCGTGGATCCGGTGACAGGGGTAAAGGTGACCTTCCCGGACCTGAATTCTCCACCATTTGGCGGAGAGGACTTTCAAACCAACCTGATCATGCCTGAGCCAACAGTGTTCCTTAGCAGACAGCTACCGGCATGTTCCATTATTCGTCCAACCGAAACCAAAGGCGCGGCCATGGGAGCCCTCCAAAGCCTAACGGCTGACGGGCTTTTCATCGGGCAGTCAAAAGCATTTTTCACCTTTCTGCATGATCTTGCGGAAAACGCGGATGCAGCGAGACGCGAAGGCTGAGGGTAATCGTCGGCCTGCTTGTGCTTTCGGCGGGCACTTGTGGCTCACAGTGCCCGCACTTACTCACTATCGTCGCGACAAGTCAGTTTTCAATTAAAAGGAGCAAGTATGTTTGAAGGACTATTTCAACCCATGCATCTGCTGGTCATTTTTGGCATTGCTTTGCTCGTCTTCGGACCCAAGAAGCTGCCGGAGCTGGGCAAAGGAATCGGTGAGGGTATCCGGGGCTTCAAATCAGCCATGACGGATCAAGAAAAGCCAGTCCCCACTAGCACTAACGCTCAGGACAAAAGCTGACCGGAGGTGGCTATTAGGTTTCGGTACGGAACTACAACTGCTTCCCGCGCTCGGACTCGTGGTATTGAGTCCGAAGCGGATGCACGCAAGGTTGCGACACGTGGCCTAGAGAAGTCGGCGCCTGCACAGCACAATCGACATAAAAGGCTCTCCCGCACCGCGGCCCTGGAGGTTTTTCGCGTACTTCAACTCGGAGCCAAAATCTATTCTTAAGGCGGTCGCTTCCCCCCAGCGCCTGCGGCTCCGGCCGCGGGCTCTTTCCTTCGGCCGTGAACGGCTGCGTACTTCTCTCTCGCGAATTTGGGAGTTCAGAAAACCCGGCGGACTAGAAAGACAGCTCAACCGGTCTGCCATCGAACTCAAGGGTCTGCACGGCCGAATCGAGTTTGACTTCGATGCGCCTGGGGGACGGTGGGAGCATGCGGGAACCTGAGGCCAGACGCAAAGTGAGTACGCGTCTCGAATCCGCCCACTGCAACTCCGCTCCCATCCATTCGCCGCGGCGGTAGCGGAAGGAGCGGCCGTCATCCTCATAGAGCAGAAACGAATCGTCGGCGCCTGGATAAATAGAAATAGAAAGCGCTGGAACCACTTTTTCGCCGGTATGCTGCTTCACGGGACCGAGTGGGAGGATAGTTCCAGCCCGTACGTAGAGCGGCATGGTCTCCAGATCGACCGGGCGCATGAATTCGCGGCCGCCCTCAAGCTTCTCTCGCGTCCAGAAGTCATACCAAGCACCTTGTGGCAGGTAGACTTTGCGAGAAGTTGCTCCTTTTTCCACGACGGGCGCCACTAGAATATTCCGACCCCATAAGTATTGATCCGGGCACGCAACCGCATTCGGATCGCTGGGGTAATGGAGCCACAAGGCACGCATCACAGGTAGGCCAGTTAGGGTGCTCTCATGCATGACGCTGTACAAATACGGGAGCAACCGATAGCGGAGTTCCAGATATTTGCGGCAGATGGGCTCGACCTGCGCGTTGTACAGTTGGCTTGGATCCGGAATCGCCGCACCGTTGTAGTTTCGAGTTTCGATCGGACCGGGGTCGCCGGTATTCCATCCCCAAGGCAGGCGCAACTTCCAGGTACGGCCATGCGAGCGAAACAGAGGGCAGAATGCTCCGAACTGAAACCATCGCAAGTAGAGCTCGGCGGTGAACTCTTTCGTAGGAACGAAGCCTCCGATGTCGGTTCCCCAACAGGGGATTCCGGTGAGTGAAGTGTTGATGGCGATGGAAACCTGCGTCTTCAGCGCCTCCCACGTGGAGTACACGTCGCCGGACCATAGGAACGAGGCGTATCGTTGCATGCCGGCGTAGCCGTTACGATGGAGTGCATAAGGACGCTCATCGGGCCGATCGAGCTGCGGCCCCTCCCAGTGCATCCGGTTGCGCGTGAGACGGGAGGGAATGTCTAACGGGTCGCCCTCGTCAGGCCACCAGCCATCGATGCCCACAGCGAAATCCTTGCGGTGTGCGTCCCAGTAGCAGCTCGCTTCCTGCTCGTCGAACTCGGACAATTTGCACGCGTCTTGGACGGAGCCTCGGAGTCTGTCGGTGAGGATTACGTCGTGGAGCACAACGCGGAAATTGTCTTTGTGAAGTTCAGCGATCATCTGCTGCGGGTCAGGAAAGACTCGATGATTCCACGAGAACGAGCCGTTTTCTGTATTCCAGCCCGAAGGGCAGAAGCCGGTGCCCAGGTAGATCAGGACATCGCAAGGAAGCTTTTTCTCACGAAATGTTTTGGCCTCTGCGAGTACCTCTTCGCGGCTGGCCAGCGTGCGGTGCGACTGCTGATATCCCAGACTCCAGAGTGGAGGCAATTCGGCGTGCCCTGTGAGAAGGGCATATTCCGCCATGATTACCGCCGGGTCAGGGGAAGCGACGAAGAAGATGTCCAGGGGGAATGCGGCGTCCGGGCTTGCCGGGGCGAACTTGGTTTGAGGTCCGGTAAAGTCAAAGGTTCCGAATGGTTGATGAAAGAAGATAGCCCAGCCGGCGGTGCTGATGAGCCAGGGGATGGGAACGCGGCCCCCGTGGGTTTCGAGCTTATAGCCACCCTGGCCGCTCACCATGGTGTCGATTGAACCGCGCCGATCGAATTGCGGACCGCCTTCCCCAAGTCCCAGCAGTGGGGATTCTCCGGTGTTGAAAGAGACGATCCCGGTTGAGCGGTCGACGGAAAATGTTTGGATCACCATTCCGCCGGCGGTCGAAATAGCAAAAGCGAGAGGATCAGAAGCCGCGCGAATCTTCAGGTTGCCGGCTTGAATCGTTTGTGCGGGTGCGTCACCACGCAGTTTCGCGATTGGAGCACCCCAGGATTCGCGCACGAGTGAGCCATCGAAGAAAATAGTTCCTGTCTTCCCGCTTCTGATGGGAAGCACTGTCAATCGTGCTGTTTGTGCACTCACCGAGGAGATTTGCACTTCGTAATTCTGGTCAGCGCCCTGAGCGGCCCCCTCTGCGACCGACCTTTCGGTCGGCAAAACCAGAGTGGCCGACACCGCGGCTAGTTGTTTAAGAAGATGACGTCGACTCCATTGTTCTTTCATGCATTGCCTTCAGTTCCGTTGGTTAGTGGGAGTCGCGAGCAACGCGGGCGCCACTTTGGCCCACAAGAAAATCCAGATCAGCTCCCAAATGGGCTTGCATCACGTGCTCGACATAGAGTCTCTCCCAGCCGCGTTCGGGGAGAGCGGAGGGCGCCCATTGTGTTCGTCGGGCGGCCAAAGTCGCGTCGTCGACCTCGAGTTGAACCAGGCGCCGCGCCACATCCAGAGTAACCATGTCGCCGGAGTGTGCGAGCGCCAGCGTGCCGCCGGCCGCGGCTTCTGGCGAGGCGTGTAGCACGACCGTACCGTAGGCGGTGCCACTCATGCGTGCGTCGGAGATGCGGACCATGTCGGTCACACCCTTGCGCAGCAGTTTCGGAGGCAGCGGCATGTTGCCCACCTCGGCCATGCCAGGATAACCACGAGGGCCGCAGTTCTTGAGAACCATCACGCAGCTTTCATTGATGTCTAAGTTCTCGTCATTGATACGGGAGTTAAAGTCCTCGATCGATTCAAAGACCACTGCCCTCCCCTGATGCTGCAGAAGTTGAGGACTGGCCGCGGAGGGCTTGATGACAGCGCCATCGGGGGCAAGGTTTCCGCGAAGGACGGCGATTCCGGCGTGCGATTTGAACGGAGTTGCATACGGGTGAATCACGTCGGAATTCCAGCAGGGGGCCTCAGCGACGTTTAGGCCGATCGACATTCCATTGACCGTCAAAGCGTCGCGATGGAGCGCACCGGCCTCACTGAGTTCGCGAAGAACGCGAGGCAGGCCGCCGGCATAAAAAAAATCCTCCATGAGATATTTCCCAGAGGGCTGGATGTTGACGAGACAAGGCAGGGTTGATCCCAGCCGGTCGAAATCATCGAGAATGAGGGGCACACCAATACGGCCGGCGATCGCGATCAAGTGAATCACGGCGTTGGTGGATCCACCGATGGCGGCGTTGGCGCGAATCGCGTTTTCGAAGGCCTCCCGAGTCAGGATCCGCGACATGCGCAGATCTTGGCGGACCATTTCGACAATGCGTCGACCGGTCATCTGAGCGAGGGTGTTGCGCCTCGCATCAACGGCCGGGATTGCCGCGTTGCCGGGAAGGCTCATGCCGAGCGCTTCCACCATGCTCGCCATCGTGGAGGCCGTGCCCATGGTCATGCAATGGCCCTTGGATCGATGCATGCAACTCTCTGCTTCGAAGAACTCTTCCAGTTTCATGGTGCCGGCGCGAACCTGATCGTGCATCTGCCAGATGCCAGTCCCCGATCCCAGGTCGCGGCCGTGAAACTTTCCGGAGAGCATGGGGCCGCCGGACAAACCAATCGCTGGGAGGTCGCAAGAAGCAGCACCCATCAACAACGAAGGAGTGGTTTTGTCGCAGCCCATGAGGAGGACAACACCGTCCATGGGATTACCGCGAATGGACTCTTCCACATCCATGCTGGCCAGGTTGCGGAAGAACATGGCTGTGGGGCGGAGTTGGGTTTCGCCCAGCGACATGACCGGGAACTCGAGGGGAAAGCCGCCGGCTTCCCAGACTCCGCGTTTCACAAACTCGGCAAGCTCGCGAAAGTGAGAATTGCAGGGTGTGAGTTCCGACCAGGTGTTGCAAATCCCGATCACGGGGCGGCCATCGAACAAGTCGTGTGGCCAACCCTGGTTTTTCATCCAGCTGCGATACAAAAAGCCCAACTTGTCTTGTCGCCCGTACCACGATTGGCTGCGTAGTTTGTTCATCTGTAATCCTGGTCATCGGTAGGCTGCGCCGATAACGCTGCGAGAAACGTTTTTCGATCATACCGTAAACATTCGGGTAAACGTAATCTCACAATAGGCGGAAGGCAGAATTATTTCTCGAACCGTGGATTGAAGAAGGAAGCCATCGGGCGGAACCGAAACCGTTGTTGTAGCTTTCCTTTCGCCCTCTCGGTGCGTGTTCCTTCCCCGTTTTTCTCTCCCGGTTGGCGCTGCTTCGCGGCGGTTATGCGCATCGCAACTCACACTTCTTCAGCGACGGTGAGGCTTGGAGTAAACGATTACTATAGACCGCGTTATAATCTCGTGGGCAAGCCCTGACCCCAGAGTGCGAGGTGAAGCTCATGACGCAGAAGCAAGCAATCTCACGCCGGCAGTTTGTGACTTCGGCGGGCGCCGCAGCCGCTATTTCTTCCCTTCCCCTACGGGATGCATTTGCTACGATTGGAAAAGAGGTGCCGCCGGCAACGGGTTCACCGCAGACCGCGGTCGCCTTGACTGACAACCCGGGCTGGAAAGACCAAGGGGTGGAGAACCTGGCCAAATCGCCTCACGCCAAACTGCGAAACATTCCGGTGCGTGCGGTGAAGATCCAGAGCGGCTTCTGGGCGAGTCGCCGCGAGATCAACGTCACCAAGAGTATCCCCACAATGCACGATCTGCTCGAGGCGAATGGCCGCATGAACAATTTCCGTCGGCTCGTGGGTAAGAGCGACGCGGCACAGCGCGGTCCCGTGTTTTCCGATTCCGACGTCTACAAGTGGACGGAAGCCGTTGGCTTTGTGCTGCAGTCGGGCGATCGTCCGGAACTGCGGGCGAGTGCTCAGAAGGCGATCGACGAGGTCGTCGCCGTGCAGGAGCCCAGCGGCTACCTGAACACCTACTATGTGGATGATCGCAAGGCGCTGCGGATGCTGCCGCAAACGCAGACCACCGGCCATGAGCTTTACAACATCGGGCACATGCTGCAGGGCGCGATTGCCTACTACCGTGCGACCGGTGACCGCAAGTTGCTGGATGCCGGCATCCGCTTCGTCGACGATTTCCTGATTCCCAATTATGGTCCGGCTCCGAAGAATCCCATCGTGTCGGGCCATCCTGAGATTGAAATGGGGCTGATTGAACTCAGCCGGATCACCGGGGACAAGCGTCAACTCGATCTCGCCGGTTACATCCTGCAAGGAGACAAACGAATGGACCTGCCGGAGCGGCGAACGATCTACATGTTCAGCGGCACTCCGTTCACGGCGCGGACAAAACTTGAAGGCCATGCGGTTCGAGCCATGTACGCGTGCTGCGGAGCCACAGATTATTACCTGGAGACGGGGGATGACTCCTATTGGAAGACCCTGAACACGCTTTGGAACGATATGACCACGACCAAGATGTACGTGACCGGGGGAGTGGGCTCGCGGTCGGATGGAGAAGCTTTTGGCGATGCCTACGAACTTCCGAACTTCCGCGCGTACGGAGAAAGCTGCGCCGCCATCGGCAACATGATGTGGAACTGGCGCATGCTGGCCGCAACTGGGGACGCGAAGTTCACGGATGTGATCGAGCGCGCCCTCTACAACGGCATCAACTCGGGAATGTCGCTCGATGGAACGATGTACTGCTACCGCAATCCGCTGGCCTTCGATTCTACAACGGGAGATAAGATTCGTAATCCGTGGTACGACGTCACCTGCTGCCCGCCGAATCTTGAGCGTACCTTTGGATCGTTGCCGGGCTATTTCTACAGCACCAGCAACGACGGACTCTATGTACACCTCTATGACAATTCCGAACTGGATTGGCATTTGGAGAATGGCACGGGGCTGAAGCTCACTCAGAAAACAAATTATCCCTGGGATGGCAAGGTAGAGATCAACGTAACCCCGGCGCAGTCGGCGGAGTTTGTCCTCTATCTGCGAATTCCTGGCTGGCTCGACAGTGCGCAGGTGTCGGTAAACGGCAAGGCCCTCGCGGACGCAAGACCGGGCGAGTATTTGCCCATACGGCGCCGCTGGTCGGGCGGAGATCGCATCAGTCTGAAGATGGAAATGGTTCCGCAGGTCCTCGAAGCGAACCCGCGGGTGGCCGATGACACGGGCCGAGTCGCGCTACAGCGCGGGCCGCTTATCTACTGTCTCGAGGAACTCGATCAGTCAAGCGGGGTGACGCTGAGCGATGTGGCGCTCGAGTTGGGAAAGCGCCCTGACTCCGAGTTCCAGGGCGAGATGAAGAGTGACCTGCTGGGTGGCGTTCTCTTGCTTCACCACAGCGGCGTGTCCTATGACAGAAGTCGGTCGGCGAGCATGCTCTATCCACGGTACACGGGAGGAATGGCGAGGACCAGGAAAGTCCCACTCACGTTCATTCCTTACTATGCGTGGGCGAACCGGCAGGCGACTTCGATGCAGGTGTGGGTTCCGCTGTTCAAGTCTTGACCAAAGGATGGTAGTCAGAGGTAACGCGGACTCACCTGCTAGAGATCAACTGAATCGAGGATCGGACTCTTGATGCGGTGGAGAATTGCCGTTCTGGTAAGTATGGCGATTGCGATCAGCTATCTTGATCGCCAGACTCTTCCGGTTGCCGTGAGTGCGATTGGGCGGGATATCCCCCTTTCGAACGAGCAGTTCTCGACTCTGCAATCTGCATTTCTGTTCTCCTACGCTTTCATGTATGCCGGTGGAGGAAAGCTTAGCGACGTCCTGGGAACGCGTGTCGGGTTCACTGTGATCATGATTTTCTGGTCGCTGGCCTGCGCGAGTCATGCTCTCGCGTTGAGCTTCGTAATGCTGTCCGCGAGCAGGTTCTTGCTCGGCATGGGCGAAGGAGGTGGCTTTCCGGCGGCGACACGGGCCGTGGCGGAATGGTTTCCAACTCATGAGCGCGCGACAGCGATGGGCATCATCAACGCGGGAACCGCCGTTGGGGGTGTGATCGCGCCGCCGTTGATCGCCATCATCCTGGGTTTCGTGAGTTGGCGGTGGATCTTTGTTATCTCTGGAGGACTTGGACTTGTTTGGACGGCATGGTGGCGACTGTTGTACTTTACTCCCGCGCAACCTCAGGAAGTGACTCCCGCTGGTGCTGCCGAAGCGGAAGCGAACGTACGCTGGATTGACTTGCTGGGCATTCGTGAGGTCTGGGGACTGGTGGCCGCGAAATTCCTGAGCGACGCAGCCTGGTATTTCTATCTTTTCTGGCTGCCGAAATATCTATACGACGCCCGCGGATTCAACATCAAGTCGGTTGGCACCTTTGCCTGGATCCCTTATGCAGCGGCAGGAATCGGGTGCCTGATTGGCGGGTGGTTGTCGAGTTACCTCGTGCAACGTGAGTTCTCCGTGGGCGTGGCGAGAAAGGTGGCGCTCGGGCTGAGCGCTGCGGTCATGCCCCTGATCATGTTCGTTCCCCGTGTCTCCGTTTCCTGGGCAATTGTGATCTTTAGCGTGGCATATTTCGGGCAGCAATCCTGGTCGACCCTGGTGATGGTGTTACCCACCGATCTCCTACCGCGCCGCGTCGTGGGCTCGGTGGCGGGGTTGGTTGGCTTTGGTGGAGCAATGGGCGGAATCGGGTTTGGGCAACTGGCCGGCTATTTGCTGGACCATGGCATTGGCTACGGGGTGGTTTTTACGCTGGCCGGAATGTTTCACATTGTTGCCTTCGTGGTTATTCTGGTGGCGATTCCGATGTTCCAGCCGGCCGATATTGAGCGGAGACTGATGTATCAAGGAGCGCGATGAAGATCAAAGAAATTCGCACGCGCGTGTTCCGGTGGCGTGGCCGGACGACACCCTTGCCTCCACATTTCTGCACCAATCCGATGGATCTGCTGCAGTTGCCACAAGCATCCATGGGTACATTCACCTTCCACGAATGGCTCGTCATCGAGATTTTCACGGACGAAGGTTGGGCCGGGATCGGAAATGCTGCGCTGGCCCCACAGGTCACGAAACAGACGATTGACCTCTATCTAAAGCCGTTGTTGATCAACCAGAATCCGTGGGATATTGAATTCCTGTGGCAGCACATGTATCGCAAGACCATGGCGTTTGGCCGCAAAGGAATCGGGATGGTGGCCGTCAGTGCCGTCGACATTGCCCTTTGGGACCTGCTGGGCAAATCGGCCAAGCAACCTGTCTATCGGCTGCTCGGGGGAAGAACGAAGCCGCGCATTCCAGTGTATGCCAGCCGTCTGTATGCCACCGAGTTGAGCGAACTCGGGCAGGAAGCGAAGCGCTACAAAACGGAAGGATACAAGGCGATGAAGCTTCGCTTCGGATGGGGTCCGGGGGACGGCGCCGCGGGCATCGAGCGCAATCTCGAACTGGTTCGGGCCGTGCGCGAGACCGTGGGGAGTGACATCGATGTGATGGCCGATGCCTACATGGGCTGGACGCTCGACTACGCCAAGAGAATGCTTCCCTTGCTGGAGCCATTTCACCTCCGATGGCTTGAAGAGCCCGTGATTCCTGATGACATCCAGGGCTACGCGGAGTTGAAATCCTCCGGGCGGGTCCCGATCGCAGGCGGGGAACACGAATTTACTCTCTATGGCTTTCGCGATTTGCTCGAGGCTCGCGCGGTTGACTACATCCAGTTCGATACCAATCGCGTGGGCGGCATCACGCAAGCGCGCAAGATTGCGGCGCTGGCCGAGGCGTATTCCGTGCCTGTGATTCCTCATGCCGGGCAGATGCACAACTATCATGTGGTCATGGCAAGCTTCAATTCTCCGATGGCCGAGCACTTCCCCATGGTCGATGTGGAGGTGGGGAATGAACTTTTCTGGTATCTGTTTCAGGGCGAGCCGAAGGCGAAAGACGGCTTCATCGATCTGGATGACGATGTACCGGGTCTCGGTCTGACCCTTGACGAAGCGAAGTTGCAGGACTTCGAGGTTATCGAATAAAGGGGTAAGTCGGATCTCATGACGCGGCTGGTTCAAATCAAGAAAAGCCCCGTGCGACGCGTGGCGCTGGTCGAAGAACCATACCTGCGCGTGCTCGACGGCTGCACTTCTGTTTACGAGCTTGCGCTGTCGGCCATGAAGGCGGGCTCGAAGCTTAGCGATCTTACCAAGAAGAGACTCACGACCGAGCGCCTGGATTATGACCAGGTGTATAGCGGCCGGTCGGAATGGCAGATGTTGCCGCCTATTGACCATCCCGACGAGCCCTCGCGTTGCATGATCTCCGGAACCGGCCTTACTCATCTGGGCAGTGCGCGGGACCGCCAATCGATGCACGCGGTCGTGAGCAACGAAATGACGGACAGTATGAAAATGTTTCATTGGGGCAAGGAGGGAGGTCGTCCCGCGCCGGGAAAGATCGGAATTCCCCCAGAGTGGTTTTACAAGGGTACCGGCAGCACGTTGCGGGGGCACGGACAACCGCTCGACATTCCTTGTTATGCCGAGGATGGTGGCGAGGAAGCGGAGATTGCCGGCATCTATGTGATTGGGCCAGACCGAGCGCCGCGCCGCATCGGGATGGCGGGAGGCAACGAGTTCTCAGATCATGGTTTCGAGAAGAAGAACTATCTCAACCTGGCGGGCTCGAAACTACGAACGTGCGCGCTCGGTCCTGAACTCGTCGTGGACCCCGAGTTCTCCTCGGTGGCTGCAGAAGTAAAGATTGATCGGAACGGGAGTGCGCTCTGGTCGGGCAGGTTCCGAACTGGCGAGGCGGAGATGTGCCACAGCTTGCGGAACCTTGAACACCATCACTTTAAGTTTGAGGCTCACTGCCGCCCCGGAGACGTCCACGTGCATTTCTTCGGGACCGACTGCTTGAGTTTTGGCGAGGGTATCCGACTTGAAGATGGGGATGTGATGCAGGTCTCATTCGAGGGCTTTGGACGTCCGTTGCGCAATTCGGTTCATGTGGCGAAATCCACGTCAACACCGATCGAAGTCGACTTTTTAGGGTGAAGGATTCATGTCAAAACCACACGTTGCAGTTCTAGGCCTGGGCATTATGGGCGGAGGTATGGCGGGGCGTTTGCTCTCCACCGGTTTTCCCTTGTCGGTCTACAACCGAAATCGCGAGAAGGCCACGAAATTCGCGGAGGGCGGCGCATTCGTTGCGGCTTCACCACGGGAGGCTGCGGCCCGCGCTGAGATCGTTATCAGTATGGTCGCGGACGACAATGCCTCGCGGGCCATGTGGCTTGGGGCAGAGGGGGCGCTGGAAGGCGTCGTGCGCGGTTCCTTGTTGTTGGAATCGAGCACGTTGTCGGTCGGCTGGGTGAGAGAGTTCGCCATTGCGGCCGCCCGGAAAGAGTGCGAGTTTCTTGACGCACCCGTTACTGGAACCAAGCCTCATGCTGCGTCCGGTGAGTTGTTTTTCATGGTGGGAGGCTCCGCCGCAGGTTTCGCCCGAGCTCGTGACGTGTTGTCTGTTCTTGGGAGGGAGGTGCTGCATGTCGGCCCGAGCGGAAGTGGGGCGCTCATAAAATTGATCAATAACTTCGTTTGCGGTGTCGAAGCAGCCTCGTTTGCCGAAGCAATGGCTCTAGTGAATGGGAGCGGCCTTGATCGCGAGAAGTGCGTTGCTGTACTCGCGAACAGCGCCCTGGCAAGCCCGCTGATCAAAAGGATGCTGGCAAGCATGGAGTCGGGCGACTTCACTCCGAATTTTCCTCTCAAGCTGATGACCAAAGACATCGGGTACGCCATGAACGAAGCGTCGAAGTGCGGCCTTGCGCTCCAAACGGCTGCTCCCGCACTAGAGGTTTTCAAACACGCCGTCGACCAGGGGCTGGGCGACCTGGACTTTTCCGCAGTCGTGAAGTCGGTGCAAAAGAACTAATTTGCGCGAGATCTCACCACGCGAGGCGCACCAGAGAGAGACCTTGCCGCGGCAATGCAAATTTCAGATGGACCGAGCCTTTCTCGATCGTTATCCGCTCCGGAGAACCAAGCAGTTGCAACTGCCCTTCCTTCTCCAATTGTCGGCTCTGACTGGGAGAAGGAGCTGGAGGCGATCCCATTTCCTTCCATGCCGTAAATGCGTTGCTGTGATTTGAATCGATGCGAAAGTGTTCCAGCGCGCCGCGGGTTGCAGACGCCGCGAGGCCCTCGAACGTAAGATCGATGGAAGCTGGTGGAGCTGCCACATCATCGTCATGATAATTCCAGATCAAGACTTCGACTTCGTGATCCTCGCGAGTTGCGATCGCATTGATGTCAGCTTGCCCTCGCACCCCGTCGCGCACAACCTCTTCTGTCGGTATCGCTCTCGCACTTGTTGCTTTTATGCGCTCGCGCCCGAGTAAGCCAAGCATACGGAAGGCATTCAGCACTGGTTTGTCGAAGCCGCCGGTGGCCAACTCGCGAAAGCCTTCAAACGGCGGCTGATCCTCGAATTCAAACGCCCAGGTTACCGCGCCAAGAAAATTAACCTGTTCGCTCTCCGATAATGCGTAAATCCGGTCCAGCACTTCGGCGGTATAAGCTGCGTACAAGGGCCCATTGCGATATGAGTTCTGGGGATTGTCCTTGGCGGAGCAGGCGGCGCAGCCCTCGGGATCAGACTCGCCCAGCACGATCGGTGTGTGGCGCCACTCCGGAAAGGATTCCACGACACGGAAGCCCGCTTGGATAGAAGCCAGTTGACGCGCGATGCCCATCCGCACGTGACCGTCCTCCCACTTCGGCGAGCCTTTGGGATGGAAAGCGATGAAGTCCAGATGGGAGCCAGTTTTCCCGCTCACGTAATTTTTCTGATGAGCACAATGGTCCAGAAACTGGCGCAAGAATTCAGCGGCTTTTGGGTTCGCGGGGCCGGTGCTGTCGGGACCGCCAATACGCGCCCCGGGCAGCGCGCGCAAAATCGCGTCCACAGAAAAATCGTACAACTTGAAATATTCTTCTGGCGTCCCTTTCCAATACCCAATGTCGGGCTCGTTCCATACTTCCCAAAGCCAGGTTCGCGTCTCGGCTTCACCGTAGCGCTCACGCAAATGGACGACGAACTGAAAGACCAGCTCCGACCACTTCTGGTAGTCCTTAGGTGGGTACGCCCATCCGGTAAAGATCTCACCGTGCGGGAAATTGTGGCGATAGGGTTCGGGGTGGGTGGAGAGTGCTTGCGGCATGAAACCGATCTCGACCAGCGGCTTGCTGCCGGCGTCATGAAACGTGTCAAAAATCTGATCAAGTATGGCCCAACTGTAGATGGGCTTTCCTGCCGCGTCTTCGGAGTAGACATTGGTCGAGCCCCACTTCAGAGAAGCAGATCCATCGCCCGTGGTCAGGAGGTTGTGCACACGCACGTAAACCGGCGCCGGGCTGAGGGCTGACAATTCGCCCAGAAGCTTTCTTCCGTTCGGAGCGTAGGTGTAGTTCGGCTCATCGTATCCAAAGAAGCTCCAGATTGGGGCGATCGTCCCATCCGACTGGTCGGCACGCACATGAATGGCGACGCTTTCTGGAACTTCTTGCGATCGTGACAGCGCGGCCCCAAAGACGACGATCACAAGCAGATACGCACTCAGAAGCAGATGCGCACAATGCTGAGTGCGCGGCTGCCTACCACAGTGGGAGGTTCCGACGAACATGGGATGCACGGCCATTGCGGTGTGGCGTTAGATTACTACGCGGTTCGGACTCGCATGAAGTATAAAGGCGAGAGACCGGAATTAGGAGCTGAACTCAAAACCGACTATGTCCGTTTTCACCCGGAAGAACCTCAGTCTGACCACTGTGCTGGTCACGCTCCTCTCAGGGATGTTTGCGCAGACGCCGACGGACCGCGTCGGGCCCATTACTTCCGCTCTGCGGAACCGGGAATTCGAGAAGGCACTGCAGCTGCTTCAGCCGGTATTACAGGAGTCGCCGAAAAATCCCCAACTGTGGTTCTTTCAGGGATTGGCCTATTCGGGAATAGGAAATCAAAAAGCAGCACTGGCTTCGTACCGAAGCGCTTTCAAAATTGCGCCCGATTATCTTCCGGCCCTCGAAGGCGCGGCTGAACTGGAATACGACGCTGGCAGCGTCAGGGCCGTTCCGTTATTGCAGCATATACTACGGATACATCCGAACGACCAAACCAGCCATGCCATGCTCGCCGTGCTTGCATACAAGACGAGGGACTGCAGCACAGCGGTGCAGCATTTCGCGCAGAGTGGTTCTCTGGTCGATTCGCAGCCGGGAGCATTGCAGGAATATGGCGCTTGTCTGGTGGAACTCAAGCAAACGGAAAAGGCGATTCCTGTTTTTCAACAGATTTTGGCATCTCACCCAGATGATCCGCGTGCCCGGCGGGCCCTGGCAGCAGTTCAACTCGCGGGCGAACAACCGCAAGATGCGCTGGCTACGTTGCAGCCCCTGCTGGCGGCGAGCAGTCCAGACGTGAGCACGATGCAACTGGCGGCCGCTGCCTACGAGGCCAATAAAGACACACCCAGCGCCGTCAAAATACTCCGCGATGCCATCGTCAAAGACCCCCGAGATACCGGTCTCTACGTGGATTTTGCAAACCTCGCCATGACCCATCAATCGTTTAAGACCGGGATTGACATGATCAACGCGGGCCTCAATTTCGAACCCAACGCTGCGGATCTCTATCTGGCGCGTGGCGTCTTGTATGTGCAGCTTGCCGACTACGAGAAGGCGGAAGCCGACTTCGAAAAGGCGGAGCAATTGGATCCGCGTCAGTCCCTAAGTGCGGCGGCACAGGGGATGATCGCAGAAGAGAATAACCAGAACGATCCCGACCAGGCTCTGGCGACCGTGCGATCGAAACTGGCCAAGAAACCGAACGATCCCTTTCTTTGGTACCTTCAGGCGGCAATTCTGTCGCAGAAGGCTCCGGCGCCGGAGAGTACTGAATTCCAGCAAGCGGTGCAGTCGGGCCGGAAGGCCGTAACCCTGCAGCCTTCTCTTACCGCCGCGCACAACGTTCTGGCAAAGCTTTACCTCGAGGCCGGACAGACTGCCCTCGCGATCAAGGAGTGCAGGCTGGTTTTGCGCGACAATCCGACGGACCAGACAGCTTTGTATCACCTGGTCTTCGCGCTCCGGAAGACGAATGACCGGAGCGAAATCCCAGACCTATTGCAGCGACTGGCGAACGCCCGCCAGGACGCCGCCAAAAAGGAAGCACAGGACAATCGGTACAAGCTGGTAGTGGCACCGGGCCCTCATCCGGACTAACAGGCGAGGGATTCTTGTTGCCGTGAAGTCGGGTAAACCTTTACTCGAATGCTCGGTCGCCGCCATAATAGAAGCGCTGATCAGTGCCTAGGTTATGATGCCCACCCGCCGTTCGTTTGTTCTGTTGTCCCTCTGTGCCTCTGCCCGGCATATGCTGGGCCAACAAGGCATTGCCTCACGCGACGTCAAGGCCCAGGCGAAACCTGCCCCATCCGGCCGCCCATTCCATGCGCACTTTACCGACGTCGCCAACACGGCCGGTTTGCGCGCGCCGGTCATATACGGAGGGGTGGAGAACAAGAAATACATCATGGAAGCCAACGGGTGTGGTTGCGCTTTCCTCGATTACGACAATGACGGTTGGGTAGACATCTTCCTGCTCTCCGGCACGCGATTGGAGGGAGATCCGCCCGAAGCCACCAACCGTCTCTATAAGAACAATCGCGACGGAACATTTACAGATGTGACCGAAAAAGCTGGGCTGCGAGGCGTGGGCTGGGCTAACGGTGTGTGTGTAGCCGACTACAACAACGACGGCTTCGATGACATCTTCTGCACCTATTACGGACAGAATCGCCTCTACCGAAACAACGGCGATGGTACATTCACGGATGTGACCAAGCAGGCCGGATTGTGGGAAGCGGGCCCGGCGCGCTGGGGAGCCGGATGTGCCTTTCTGGATTACAACCGCGACGGTCATCTCGATCTTTTTGTCTCCAACTACATTCGATTCTCTTTCGAACATGCCCCGGCTCCGGGCGAGAACTCGACCTGCAACTGGAAGGGCATCCCCGTCAATTGCGGACCGCGAGGCCTTCCCGCTGGCCGGCATTCTCTTTACCGCAACAACGGCGACGGCACGTTTACCGACGTCACGAAGCAGGCGGGGATCGCGGCAGCGACGGAGAGCTACGGGATGACGGTAGTCGCCGCCGACTTCGACGAAGACGGATGGACGGACGTCTTCGTGGCTTGCGATTCCACTCCTAGCCTGCTCTTCATGAATAATCACGACGGGACCTTCCGGGAAGAAGGCGTCATGCGCGGCGTTGCGTTGAGCGACGATGGCATGGAACAGGCTGGAATGGGCGTCGGGATCGGCGACTATAACCTTGATGGGCACCTCGACCTGTTCAAGACCCACTTCATCGGCGACACGGCTGGCTTTTATCGCAACGACGGTAAGGGAAACTTCGACGAAGTCACTCGATTGGCCAAGGTCGGCGTCGAAACCCGGTTTACCAGTTGGGGCGCCGGACTCTTCGACTTCGATAATGACGGTTACCCCGACGTGCTCTTCGTCACGGGCAGTGTCTACCCGGAAGTGGAGCGAAAGTTGCCACAATATCCCTACAAGACGCCTCGCGTTTTGTTTCGCAATCTGGGCAACGGCACCTTCGAAGAACTGGAGTCGCAGGGTGGGGAAGGAATCACCACGCCTCACAGCAGTCGAGGGTGCGCTTTCGGAGATTTTGACAATGACGGCGACGTGGACGTTCTGATCGTCAACATGAACGAACCGCCGTCTCTATTGCGAAATGACTTGAAGGATCAGCAGCATTGGCTGAAAGTGAAACTCGAAGGTGTGAAATCAAACCGCAGCGCCATCGGAGCGCGGGTCCTGGTGCACTATGGGAGCAAGGTGCAGGCGCAGGCGGTGCTCAGCCAGTCCAGCTATTATTCGTGCAATGATCCGCGCCTGCATTTTGGCCTGGGAGCATTCACGGTGGCCGACGTCGAAGTGTACTGGCCCAACGGTCTGCGCGAACAGCACAAAAAGATTCCAGCAAACCAACTCATAACCCTGCGGGAAGGTGCGGGGATTGTAAGCAACAAAGGCTGGAGCCGGGGGTAGAAGATTCGGGGGAACGTTTCCGATTCACCCCGCACCTTTTCTTGCACGCATTCGGGGCTTGTTCCTTTCCCAACTGCACCCACAGCTTGCCCTGTGGGCTTTATTCTTGCGCCGCTTCGCGGGTGAAAGCGTATCGCAGCTCCGCCAAGTACGCTGATGGCTCCAAGTACCACACCATCCAAAGAAGAACCGCCTCCGAAAAAAGCTCTTGACAGTGGCTGGGGATACTATTTATACATTAGCCGTTCAAAGTAAACGTTTTCTCAACATAACGTTCTCGTGCCCTTATTTTTCAGCGCAAGCACCTTGATTTAGGAGACTGCCATGCCAGGATGCATGCCGTTTCGCCGCTTACTCTCCCCTGCCCTGTTTGTCCTGTTCATCGCTAGTGCGGCCTTCGCACAGTTCACCGCCAGTATCCAGGGCTCGGTGCAGGACCCGAGCGGCGCGGGGGTCGCGAAAGCCGCGATCCAGTTGGTCAACATGGCGACTGGAGTCACCTCAGCTACGGCGAGCGATACCTCCGGCAACTACAGCTTCTTGAGTCTTGCCCCGGGCCGATACAAGGTCACAGTGGAAGCGGCTGGCTTTGCAAAGTCTGAAGCCGACGTCACGCTTCTCACGGAGCAGAATCTCAACGTACCCATCACGCTGAAGGTCGGCGCCGTAACCGAGGCTATCAACGTGACCTCTACAAGTCCCGTGGTTGACACCGCGGACAGTCGTACTCAACTGACCCTGGAGAATCAGGCGGTGGCGCAATTGCCCATTGTCGGTCGCAACCTCGTCACGCTAGTGACGCTGGCACCGGGAGTCTCGGGCTTGGGTACGAGCGCCTCCGGAAGCCCCGCGTCGGGCGTGGACAACTTCTCTACCGAGGAGCAGGTTGACGCCAGCGCCAACGGGCAGGGTCAGAATAACAACCAGTATGTTGTCGATGGCTTGGACGTGACCAGCGGCATCCGCCAAGGCGTCCTGAATCTGACGCCCCAACCTGAGGCGATCCAGGAAACCAGCGTTCAAACCAACACATTCACTAGCGAATATAGCCGTGCTGCCGGGCTGCAGACCATGTTTACTACGAAGTCTGGCACGGACCGTTTCCACGGTTCGGCGTCGGACTATTTCAACTACCAGGGAATGTTCGCCAATCAGCACTTCGTGAGTTCCTCAGAAAGTTCATACAAGCCCTTCCATTCCAACAACATGGACTTCGCGATTGGCGGTCCGATCATTCCGCACCACAATAGCTTCTTCTACTTTGCGGTAGAGCCGCTGCGATCCTCATCGAGCGCCGGCGGGTCGGTGAACTTTCCAGCGCCCGAGTTCATCCAGTTCGCCCAGACGAATAATCCGAACACGGTAGGAACCCATGTGTTAACCACCTACCTGCCTTCCGGCATAGGCGGTGTCACGGTCTCTCAGACCGCGAGCGCCGTTTTTGGTCCGGACGCAAGTGGGAATCCAATTTGCGGGACGAAAGTCGTTGAGTTCATTCCTTGTTCAACCCCGATGATCGACAATGGGTCCTATGGGGCAACCTCCAGACGGAATGGAACGCAATATTTTGCACGCATCGATCAGGGATTCAAGAACGACCGCATCTACGTCAGCCTGTTCCGCACTCTTCTTCTGACCGGCGCGCCGTCGCCCATGCCACAATTTTCTGCCCTGAATAACACCTGGCAAGTGGCGGGGCAGGCGAGCTGGACGCATACCTTTTCGCCGACCACGCTGAACGACTTTACCGCAGGTCAGAGCCGGGTAGAGGGAGTGTTGGGAAGCGGGGCGAAAGACTACACGGTACCTTCCATATCCGTGAACGGCATTAACGTCGATTCCAACCAGGCGTATGGAGTGGGTTTCGCGCAGGGAGATTTCATTCAGCACAACTACCATTGGCGCGATGTACTCACGCATGTTAAAGGAGCTCACACTCTGAAAATCGGTTATGAAGGCTGGTATGGGGATGATGTCGAGCCTTTTCAGGGGCCCTGGTCACAGCCGAAATTCTCATTCAGCAATCTGTTGACGCTTGCCCAAGACGCGCCCTCAAACGAAAACGGCATCTATTACAACCCCCAGACCGGCACAGAGCAGTTGTGGAGTTGGGATGCCGCTTCGAGGACCTTCGGACTGTTTGTGGAGGACACTTGGAAAGCCCGGAAGAATCTGACCCTGACTTTGGGGCTGCGCTACGACGACAGCGGCAACCCGTGGTCGAAGAGCCCGTCGACCGTGTTCGGAAACTTCTACCTGGGTACCGGTACAACGGAGCAACAGCAGGTGGCGAACGGCTATGCCAAGGCTACCCACAACGCCCTCCTGCATTCGGTCGACAATCTATTCAGTCCGCGCATCGGTTTGGCGTGGGATCCTACGGGGAATGGAGACTGGGTAGTGCGGGGTGGGTTTGGCATATATAACAACTGGCTGACCCAGGCGAATGTGCAGGAAGAATTCCGAGGCAGCCCGCCGGGAGAAGTTGCTCCGACCTTTGTTCAGGGCGGAACGGCTTCCGCCCAGGCTCCAATCTTTGTCCTGGGGAACAGCAGCAAGCCTCCCTTTGGATTCACCTTCCCGACTTTCGGGCCGGGTACAGGCCCGACGCCGCAATCAGGAGGCGGCCTTAATGCGCAGGGCGGAGTGGTGGGTGCCAGCTTCGCCATCGGTGGCATCAACCCGCTGTTGAAGTCCCCGAAATCGGATATATGGTCGATCACCGTGGAACGGAAGCTGGGAAAAATCTTTGCCGCCAGCGTTGGCTATAACGGATCCCACTCCTACAATATCGTCGGCAACGGCAACACCATCGGGAGTGTTTCCTATGGAGTGGATATCAATGCCGTTCCAGGCGATCTGATCCAGCAGATGAACACCAGTGCGACCCCGGTCATTCCCAGTCCGACCCGTCTCAATCACAGCTTCGGGGCAATTACCTACGCGGACAACGACCGCCACGGTAATTACAATGCTGTGATCTTTGATGTCAGAGGACGCTTCTCGCGTGGATACGTGGATGCGTCTTACACCCGTTCCAGTTCCAAGGACGACGCTTTGTACTATCCCAATTCCGAGGGGCTGAATCCTCAGCAGTACTACGGTCCATCGATCTTTGATGCGCCCAACCGCTTCTCCCTCAGCTTCAACTATTCGCTGAAAGGTCTGAATGGAGGCAGAGGGGCGGTGGGCTACCTGACCGGCGGCTGGGGAATCAGCGGAACCAGCATCGTACAGTCGGGTTATCCGCTAACCGTGAATAACACCAATGGCTTTCTGGCGGTCTGCCGATCGGGCGCGCTCAGCAACGTCACGGGTTGCTCGGCAGCGGACCCAGCCGTTGCTTATCAGGCGGGCAGCGGGAACTACAATGCTGACGGGGAAACTACCGCCTCGTATCCGGATGCGGTTAGCTACCATCAGTTAACCTCCAATGGCGCTTGGCTGACGGGGGCAATTCCTAAGAGCGACTTCGCGATTCCTGCTTTTGGTCAGAACGGAAACGAGAAGGCGGCGCCGTTCCGCGGACCAAACTTTATCGAGACCAGTGCCAACTTTTACAAGGACACGCGTATCACCGAAAGAGTCAACTTCCAATTCCGGTTTGAAGTATTCAATCTTTTCAACCGGGCAAACTATGCCTGGAATGGCACCGCGGGAAGCGGCGTCGACGTGAATCTGCCCGATGGAAACTTCGGCCAGGCAACGGCATCCCATGAGCCCCGATTCTGGCAACTGGGAGGCAAGATTTCCTTCTGAGTTGTCCCCCAACAGAGCACAGCAACTGGCCCACTTTCTCGAAGCGGGCCAGCTGTTTTTTTTGCGAATAGCGGAATCAGTTTTTCCGAGAGCCCCAGCCTCGCATTCTGATCTTTGCAGCCCGCCTTCGATTACGATGTTTCTTCAATGACTGAATTGCTGCCCATTCGCAAGGCGAGCGTCATCGTCGTGGCGATCTTGTTCTGTTCCATTGCGTTTGCCCAAAGTGCGGGGGACCGCATCGGTGCCATCGCTTCGGCCTTGCGGAACCAGGAGTTTGCTAAGGCCCTCGAGCTTCTTCAGCCCGCGCTCGAAGAATTCCCCGCAAACGATACATTATGGACGATGCAAGGCGTGGCGTATGTGGGACGAGGACAGAAGAAAGAGGCGCTTGCGTCCTTCCACAAGGCCCTGAAGATAGCCCCGGACAGCGTTCCGGCGCTGCAAGGGGCGGTCGAAATCGAATACGAAGCCGGCAGCGCCGCGGCGATTCCGATGCTCGAACATCTGCTACGTTTACGGCCCAGTGATTCAACCAGCCATGGCATGCTGGCGGTACTCGAGTACCAGCAGGGGAAATGCAAAGCCGCGGTCGTCCATTTCGCAAAGGCCGCTTCCCTGTTCGACTCACAACTCCAGGCGCTCCATGCGTACGCCACCTGCCTGGTCCGACTCAGGCGGCTCGATCAGGCAGCCGAGGTCTTCGAGCGTGCTGTGGCACTTAACCCGGGCGACCGGCATGAGCGGCAACTGTTGGCATCCATTCAGTTAATGGGTCACCATCCGGAGGGAGCGGTTGCCACCCTCGAGCCGCCGCTTGGTGCCAGCCCAGACGTGGATACTCTGGAACTCGCCGCTGCTGCGTACGAAGGCGCCCACGATACGGCAAAAGCGGTCGATTGTCTGCGCCAGGCCATCTTGCTTGCTCCGCAGCGCGTTAATCTCTACCTGGACTTCGCCGCCATCTCGGCGGCTCACCAGTCATTTGAGGTGGGCATCAACGCAGTGAATGAGGGGATCGGCCTCGAACCAAAGGCGGCGCCTCTTTACTTTGCGCGCGGTGTTCTCTACGTCCAACTGGCCGAATACGGCAAGGCGCAGGCCGACTTTGAAACCGCGTACGAGTTGGATCCGAACCAATCCTTAAGCGCCGCGGCGCAGGGACTGGCGGCCGTGCAGCAGAACGATCTTGACCATGCGTTGGCCGATGTGCAGGAGAAACTGGCCCACAAACCCAACGACCCGATTCTGCTCTACCTGCAGGCGGACATTCTCGGGCAGAAAGGAGCAGAACCGGGCACGCCGGAGTTTCAAACCGCGTTGCATGCGGCGGGAAAGGCCGTGGCCCTGCGTCCGACGCTGGAACCGGCTCGGAGTGTGCTGGCCAAGCTCTATTTGCAGGCGGGGAAATACCCGGAAGCGGTCGCCCAATGCCGGAAGGCGCTGGACCTCGATCCCAAGGATCAGGCCGCGCTGTATCACCTGATCCAGGCATTGCGGAAAGGCGGGAGGAAGACGGAAATCCCCGAGTTGCTCAAGCGGCTCGCCCTCCTCCGCCAGGAAGCGGCGAAGGAGGAACGCGAGCAGTACCGCTACAAGCTAGTCGAAGGCGAAGCGCCGCCCCGGTAGCCAGGCCCTCTCACTCACGACTTCAGCATCACGTACGTGCTGTAGTTTTCCTTGTCGATGTTCACGAATGGACGCATCGTCACGCTGCTGCCATCGATCGAACTTGCGACCCAATCTCCCGTAGCGTTGTTGGTCGTCTTAGCTTGCAGCAATAGATTTCGATCAAAGCTTGGCTGCGACTCGGCCACCGCAAACAGCACCAGGGGGCCTCGCAGCAGGGCCACCATGTTCGGGTGGTTTGCGTCCACAGTTTCCAGCCGCAAGGGCATGGGAAGTTCGAGTTCGACACGATCGCCGTCTTTCCAGGTGCGCCGGATGCTGGCGAAAGTGCCCGAATCAACTCCATCTGAGACTCGCTTGCCATTCACTGCGACCACCGGGTTGGGCCGGGCCCAATCGGGTATGCGGAGATAGATCGTGTATTCCTTGGGCTGGGAGCCAGATACCTGGATCTGAATCTTGTTGTCGAAGGGATACTTGGTTTCCTGCTTGAGACCATATTGACCAGCCGCGTCCTTCCATTGCACGGTGGAAGGCGTGTAGAGGTTTATGTACACGCCATCTGCGGAGCGCAGATAGGTGCTGATGTGGTAGTCGGCGGCAAGTTGAGGAAATGTTCCGGAGCAGCACGGCCACTTGTCGCGGTACCAAACCTTCTTGCCAGTCGAAGCATAATCGGAGTAGTAGAACGACGTCCCGTCGGCTTGAATCGGCCAGGCACCGAGGATGGTGTTGTAGAGTACGCGCTCCATGCTGTCGCCGTACCGCGCATCCTTGGTGACCCGTAGCAGGTAGCGCGTAATCTTGAAGTGACCGTAGGCCCCGCAGGGAGTCTCAAAGCTGGCGTGAGTCGTAGTGAGACTTGCTCCTAACTGTCCCGTACCCGGCTCTCCAAAGGCTTCATTCGGTCCCCAGCCACCGGTGACAAAGCTTTGGGTTGATTCCAGCATTTCGAAGCCATTCTTCGCTGCCCGCAGATGCTTCTCGCTCCCCAGCGTGATGTAGGCCTGCATCGCCGAACTGAATGCGTTGACATGGCTGTATGCGTGTTCGAACGGAAGCACATTGTTGCCCTGAGAGAGCGGGTCAAAGTACGTGTCGTCTTCGAGGAACTGTTTGGCCATATCGCGGTAGAAAGACTTTCCGCTGCGCTGATAAGCAAGGAAGAGATTCTCTGGCAACGTATAGGTCTCGTCCCAAGTGTAGGAGGTATCCTTATGCGGCCGCGAGCGCTGTTCCGCACGAGACAAGGCTTTCTCCGGCAAGTACGCCACGATCGCCCGGGTCAGCTTCTCATGAATGTCCATGGCCATCGGGTCATGAGCGAATTCGTGGGCATCGATCAGGCCGCAAGACAGCTTGTCGTAGGTGTACGCCGGAAGCCGGTAGTCGACGAAGAACTTGGCTTTCGCATCCAGCGTCTCTCCGTAGCCTTTCACCAGGCGATTGATTTTCGCGCGCGTGGCCTCTGATCCCGTGACCGCGTAGGCTCGAGCAAGTCCGGAGACGTATTGTCCGAAACTGTGGCCGGCGATGAAACCATGGAAGTCGTTCCCTTCCAGACTGAATCCGGTAAGGTCGTACCATCCGCCCATGTCTCCTCCGGGCGCCGGCAAGCCGGCGACTTGCCGGTAAACCTTGAGCAGGCGATCGTCGTCGAGATTCTGGAAGCGCGCGTGGTTCTCTTCGAATTGACGCTTCATCGGTCCGTCAAGCAACTGGACATCGGCATAGGCAAAAGTAGTCAGAGGAGTAGAGATGGCCACCAGGGTCTCGCCGGATGTTGCCCAAGCTGGAAGAACGCTGGCGGCATATGCACCTGCCGTGGTGAGGCTGGACGCCTTCAGGAAAGTCCTTCGATCCATTCCAGAGTGCATAGGTCTGACCTCAAAGCGAATTTGAGAAATCGTTTACTAGGAGAGAGCCTATGAGCCTCATTCTCGTTTGTCAATCGCTTTAGCCTGACTTCCCGGCCCGGCAAGAACGACCTCTTCAAGCCGCGTTCTCTTGTTTCAGAGCATCCTCGATTTCGTCGATTCCATCTGGATCGAGGCGGAAGTCGCCCGCGCCGATGATCCCTGCTACTTGTCGCAGGTTGCGAAAGCCTACGATCGCGCCCGTAACCGCGGGATGGTTCAGCGTCCAGGCGATGGCTACCTCACCCGGACTGCGGCCATGCCGTTGGCCAATTTCTCTCAGATGTTCCACGACCCGCAGATTGCGAGACAGCGCCGGCTCTTTGAACCCCGGCAAATTCCTTCGCCAATCTTCGGCAAGGAAATTCGCAACTCGTTCCCGGGTCATCGCCCCCGTGAGCAGCCCCGCGTACATTGGCGAATAGACGATTACGCCGATGTTCTGCCGCCGGCAGAAGGGCAGAATATCCTGCTCGATCTCGCGCCGTACAACCGCGTAAGGCGGCTGCAACGACGTAATGGGAGCAATGGCCTGCGCGCGTTTCATCTGCTCTACAGTGAAGTTGGAGACTCCAATGTAACGAACCTTCCCTTCCTCTTTGAGCCGAGCCAACTCCGTCCAGCCTTCTTCAATATCGCGGTCGGGCTCGGGCCAGTGGATCTGGTAGAGGTCGATCACATCAATTTTCAGCCGGCGCAGGCTGTCTTCGCACTCGCGGCGGACCGACTCCGCCTTCAGGCTGGCTCCGATATTGCCGTCCTTATCCCAGACGCGCTCGCATTTGCTGAAGATGTATGGTTTGGGCGTGCGCCCCTGAATCGCGCGCGCCACCATTTCTTCGGAATGGCCGAGGCCATAAAGTGCGGCGGTGTCAATCCAGTTAAGCCCATGGTCAAGTGCTGCGTGAATTGCGGGGATGGAGTCGCCGTCATTCTGCGGCCCCATGCTGCCATTCCAACCGCCACCGCCGATGGCCCACGCGCCAATTCCGATCGGTGTTATCGCCAGATCGCTGTTTCCAAGACGTCGAGTCTCCATGCACTTCCTTTCGTAACCCACCGAAGGTATGCGTTGATGATGGCCGGGGTGGCGTCCTTGACGGGTGGCGTCCCAAGCCATGCTGCCGGCACGGCCGTTAAGGCCGGACTGGTCTTTTCCCTAATGAATTCTTCTGATTGCCCAGCACCTGGTTGCTGGGCACCAGAAGGGTCGACTCGCGCAGCACAAGGTGCGTTTTCAGGATGTACTCGGCTCCTGTAGGCGATGGGGTTTCCCGTTGTACCTCGGTGAGCAGGGCATGGAAGGCCAAGCGGGCCAGCTCCGCTTGCGACATCTGCACCGTGGTCAGCGCGGGCAAGACAAATTGGGCGAGACGGATGTCGTCGAAGCCGATCACCGACAGATCCGAGGGAATCCGGATTCCTTCTTCATAGGCTCTTCGCATCACCCCGATCGCGGTCATGTCGTTCGAGCACAGTACGGCCGTCGGACGGGTCGGGCCGGCCAGGAGCTTGCTCAAGGCAACGATTCCGCCCTCGATGGTATGCGTTCCTTCCACGATCAAAGCGGGATCGACCTCCAGCCCGATTTCTGCCATCGAACTGAGAAACGCCTGCCGGCGGGCCTGGGCCGACTTCAATTGCAGCGGGCCGGAGATGAAGGCGATCTGCTGGTGCCGCAGTGCCGCCAGATGCTGCACCGCCTGCCGGATCCCGTGCTGGTAGTCGATGCGAATATTGCTGACCCGGGGACGTGCCGGTCCGACGTCGACGAAAACCAGTGGCACTTTGCGCAATTTCAAGTCTTCGAGCAAACCCTCTTCCATGCCGAAGGTCAGGATGGCCACGCCCTCCACGCGGCGTTCGATCATCCGCCGCACCGCGGTCTCCATGTGGGTGGGATCATTGCCGGTCGAAGTCAGCAGAATCTCGTAGTGATGCTGCACCGCAATTCGCTCGAACACCTGCACGATCTCGGGAAAGAAGGGATTGGTGATTTCGGAAATGATCAGCCCGAAAATCCGGCTGCGGCCGGAAACCAGCGCGCGCGCCTGGGTGTTGGGATAGTAGCCGAGTTCATCGATGACGCTCCAGACCCGCTTGGCGAGCTGCGGGTTGACCGTGGGAATCCGATTGATGGTGCGCGACACAGTCGCGGTGGAAACTCGTGCACGCTTGGCGATTTCCCGGATGTCCATGGGTGGGGTAACGCTGCAATGCCGACTGCGGGCAAACGATGATACCAAATCGGGCAATCGTTTACCCTGTCTCAGAAAATGATAGCATCCCTCGCAGCAAACGTTTACCATCTTCCTCGGCAATCTTGCCGGAATCGAGACTCTTGCCATGCTTGCACGCCGACAATTCCTTCGCACAAGTCTAGCTGGCGCGGGCGCAGTTTTCGCCGCCAGGACTTCCCTTCCCTTTGCCTGGGCCCAGTCCAGTACGCCCGATGCCCGCATTGAAGTTCTGCTGAACGAGCCGCTTGGAACGATCTCCCCGAACATCTACGGCCACTTCGTCGAGAATCTCAGTGGCGTGGTGTACGACGGAATCTGGGTGGGCCCGAACTCCAAGGTGCCGAACGTCGATGGGATTCGCAAGGAACTGGTCGATGAGATGCGCAAGATCAAGCCCCCAGTGGTGCGGTTTCCCGGCGGCTGCTTTGCTGATAGTTATGACTGGCGCGACGGCGTCGGCCCCGCGGACCAGCGGCCCAGGCGGACCAACTTCTGGGCCGAGGGTGAGGCGAGCGCGGCTCCCCGGAGCCACCGCTACGATCCCAATGAATTTGGCACAAACGAGTTTGCGCGTTTTTGCAAACTGATCGGCGGTGAGCCCTATCTAGCCGCCAACTTGCGGAGCCTTCCGGCCGAGGAATTTTATCGCTGGGTGGAATACTGCAACTCCCCTGCGGGCGGTACAACGCTCGCGGACCTGCGGGCGTCGGCGGGATTCAAAGAACCTTTCAACATTCGCTTCTGGGGCGTAGGCAATGAATCGTGGGGTTGTGGAGGCGACTTCACGGCGCAAGAGTACGCCGTCGAATTCAGACGATTCACCACCTGGGTGCCGCGATTCGGAACGGAGTTGTCGTTCATCGCGTCGGGGCCAAATGTCGATAACTGGGCGTGGACCCGCGGGTTCTTTGAGGAGATGGCTCGCAAAGGAAGAGGCTCGCTGCGCTCCGTCTATGGATGGGCGCTTCACCACTATGCCTGGAACCTCAGCCGCGGCAAGACGCAAGACTGGAATCAAGGTAAAGGGGATGCAGTTCAGTTCGATGCGGTGGATTGGTACGAACTAATGCGCGAAGGGGACCGCATGGAAGGGCTCATCACTGGCCACTGGCAGATCATGGGAGAGGAGGACCCGCAACACCACGTCAAGTTGATCGTCGACGAATGGGGACCGTGGTATCGCCCCGGCAGCGAAATGACTCCCGGTGATCAACTGGAGCAGATGCCTACTTTGCGAGACGCGGTTTTCAGCGGAATGACGCTGGATACGTTCAATCGCCATCCTGAAAAGGTCGCCATGGCGGCGTGCGCGCAGTTGATCAACTGTTTGAACAGCCTCTATCTGGCGCATGAGGATCGGTTCGTCGTCACGCCAGTGGCACACGTCTTCGCGTTGTACGCATCGCATCAAGGAGGACAAGCACTGCGCACGATCTTCTCTGCCCCAACCATTGACTACGATCGCGATGGGAAGCCGGCTTCGTTCTGGGGACTCAAGGGATCGGCCTCGCTCCGCGACAAAGCTCTGACCTTGACGGTTGTTAACCCGCATGTGAGCCAAGAGCGGGAGACCGAGATTGGAGTGCGGGTTGCGGCGCTGAAGTCGGGTTCGGCTACGTGGCTCAGCCACTCCGACATCCACGCGCATAATACGTTCGACCATCGGGATGTCGTCACCCCGCAAACGAAGACTTTGGACATCAAGGAAGGAAAGCTCAACTACACATTTCCCCCGGCGTCGGTCACGAAGCTAGCCTTGACACTGTCTTAGCGTGAGCGACGCTCGGAGATCGTTCATGCTATTTGCCTGCGGCGTTCTGATTCTCGAGCGCGACTTTGGGCCAGCCGTCCACCCAGGCGATCGTGGAAATCTGGAGGTATGCCTGACCGGTGGTGCCGTCATAGGCGTGGAAGACCATGATGTCTCCGTCTTCTTGTTGGAGTACAGACGCGCCGCCGGGGCCAAGCCAGCGGTGGTTGCCCTGCAATAAAGTTGTGCCACCTCCATCGAGCATCGGCGTGCCATCGGCATCGGCGTAGGGTCCGGTAACGCTGCGCGAGCGGCCGACCATGGTTTTGTAGGTGCTCTTGGTCCCGCGGCAGCACAGATCAAAGGAAACGAAGAGGTAGTAATAATCGCGGTGGTGGACAACGAACGGCGCTTCTATCGCTTGCCAATTGCCGGGCAGACCGGCCGGATTCGGCGGAGGATTCTGAGGACGCTGGCGGCGGGCGAGAGAGTACAACTTTGTGTCTGCAGAAGACAACAGACCGGTTTGGGCGTCAATCCGCCGCATCTTGATCCCGTCCCAGAAGCTGCCAAAAGCAAGCCAAGCCTGGCCCTTTTCGTCCAAAATCAGGTTTGGGTCGATGGCGTTGAAGTCATCCTCAACGCGGGAACGGAGAACCAAGCCCCGGTCGACCCAGCGAAAGTTCGGACTCTTCGGGTCCAGAGTCTTATTGGTGAGCAGCGCGATCCCAGAAGTATTCTTCCCGAAAGCTGAAAAGGCGTAGTAGAGGTGGTACTCCCCGTTGAAGCAGGAGATGTCCGGCGCCCAGAGTTCCTTGGTCTCTGGGCTCTCTTTCTTGATCCAGTGCGGAATTTCAGGAAGGACGTAGCCACATTTCAGCCATTGATGCAGGTCTTGGGAGCAACGGATGGGTATCTCGCCGTTCCGTTCAGGACCGTTGCCGGTGTTGAACAGGTACCAGGTCGCGCCCTCTCGAATGATGGCGGGATCGTGCACATATTGAGTGTCCCCGTGCGTTTCTATGGCCCGCGCCCGAGGTGGCTGCTGAGCCTGAAAGGCGCTGCACGAGAGTCCGGCCAGCAACCAGCAACGAAGCGGTAAGGGGAAGTTCATAGACAGAACAGCCTTTCGGCGTGCAGCGGATGGATTCCCAGAGTATAATTCTAGCAAACGTTTACTCATCTCTGCCCCGTACGGGGGACCCAATGATCGATCTATCCCAACTGGAAGCTTGGTTCGTCACCGGAAGCCAGCACCTCTACGGGCCGGAAACACTGAAGATGGTGGAGCAGCACGCCACCACCATTGCGCGTGCATTGGCGGCATCGCCAGAGATGCCCGTGAAGATTGTGGCGAAACCGCTAATGACGAGCAGCGAGTCGATTCACCATTTGTGCCAAGACGCCAGCAGTTCAAAGAACTGCGTGGGGCTGATCACCTGGATGCATACCTTTTCGCCCGCTCGCATGTGGATCGCTGGCCTGGGATCGCTCACCAAGCCATTGATGCACTTGCACACGCAATTCAATCAGGAACTCCCCTGGTCAACCATCGATATGGACTTCATGAATCTGAACCAGTCGGCCCACGGCGACCGCGAGTTTGGATTCATTGGAGCCCGCATGCGGCTCGAGCGGACGATCGTTGTCGGCCACTGGCAGGATACGGAGGTTCACGCGCAGATAGGCGCGTGGATCCGTGCCGCCTGCGCCCGCCATGATGCTCAGCAACTGAAGGTCGCCCGCTTCGGCGACAACATGCGAAATGTCGCGGTGACCGAAGGAAACAAGGTCAACGCGGAGATCAAGCTGGGCTACGCAGTGAATGGCTATGGCGTCAGCGATTTGGTGCAGCGCGTTCAACAGGTAACAGACGCAGAAGTCGATAAGCTCACGGCCGACTACGATGAAGCCTATGCGGTCGCGGAGCCACTGCGCAAAGGTGGACGCAAGCGTCAATCCTTGCGCGAGGCCGCCCGAATTGAGCTCGGGCTCCAGAATTTTCTCGAGGAGACCGGCGCGCGCGCCTTCACCGACACATTTGAGGACCTGCACGGGCTGGCACAGCTTCCCGGAATCGCGGTGCAGCGGCTGATGGCGGATGGATACGGATTTGGGGCGGAAGGCGACTGGAAAACAGCGGCACTGGTGCGGGCCATGAAAGTCATGAGCCATGGCCTCAAGGGCGGAGTTTCATTCATGGAGGACTACACCTACCACCTGAGAAATGGCGGTCAGGTGTTGGGTGCGCACATGTTGGAGGTATGCCCGTCGATTGCATCCGGCACTCCGTCCGCCGAAATTCATTCCCTTTCTATTGGCGGCAAAGAGGATCCCGTCCGCTTAGTGTTCACGGCCTCTACCGGAAGGGCGGTGAATGCTTCTGTGATCGATATGGGGAACCGCTTCCGTCTCATCGTGAATCAAGTGAACTTGGTGGAGCCGGAGCATCCTCTCCCCAAACTGCCCGTAGCCAGGGCGGTTTGGGTACCGGAGCCTAATCTCAAAGTGGCAGCAACGGCCTGGATCCACGCGGGCGGTGCACACCATACCGCTCTCAGCCGTGCCTTAACCTCCGAACACCTGGAGAATTTTGCCGAGATGACGGGTATGGAATCTTTACGGATCGACCGCGACACAAAGATTTCAGAATTTGTAAAAGAGCTTAGGTGGAACGATATGTACTACCATTGGGCGAATGGGCTCTGATCCAAAGAACCTAATTCCTCGTCCGAAGACCGAATCATCCACCATCTATTCCCTGGACAGTTCGATCACCGTGACGCTCTCGTGCCGGAAGGTGTGGGTAAACTCGGGGAGGCGAACGTCCAGCGTGCTGTCTTCGGGATGGATGTGCTCGGGTTCCATCTCGTCGTTCTTCTCATAGATGCTGCCGGCGTAAAGAGAATGCGCGATGGCTGCTTTCGGGCGAAACCCGTGAATCGAGATGCGAGTCGATATGTCGCGGGTCGGGTCGCGGTTCACCGAAAACAGCGTCAACTTGTTGCCCGCGTCGTTGAGAGCGGCAACAACATCGAGATAGGGAACGTTCTTAATATTCGGAAGTCTGGTCGATCCGTTCTCCACGTTATAGGTCTCGCCATTGGTAACGATTTGGACGGGACGGGTCGCTTCGGCGTTGGAGTAAGTTCGGAAAGCCCAGTAGGCAGGCACTCCGTAGACCCGTCCACGTTTTTTCCAGATTCCGCCAAACTCGATGATGCCGGTCATATCGGCGATCGGCACAATGTCGGCATTGCGCAACAGCATGTTCAGAAAACCAGCCGTCCCAATTGCGCCCGCCATGTTGTCATAGCGAGGAAAGGTGTCATTCTCGGCCCAGAATAACCACTCCGTAAAAGCGGTCAGGATCTGACGACCTGCGGGAGAATCCTGGAATTGCCTGTGCATGTCACGCAGCCTGCCCTCGAGTGCGACCGGCAAGGCGAAGGTAGACTGCGCGATGAAGTCAGGCGAAGCATTGCGTGTCGCGACGGAATGGGTCGTCACCACGAAGTGTGTAGAAAGATAGTTGAAGGCTTGTGGAGCATTGGTCAACTGAGCCGCATTCCACTCCGCAAAATGATCGGGATCGGCACCCGTTGCAATGAGTCGCGCCTTCGGATCGACTTTTCTGACGGCGTCACTGAAGGACTTTGTTCTTTCAGCAACTTTCTCGAGACTGGGGTATCCCACCTGAAAGTCCCCCCACAGTTCGTTGCCCAGTTCCCAGAGTAAGCCGCCGGATTTGTTGGCCCAGTGTTCATCGACGTATTGAACCCAATCGGCGGCCTCGGCCGGAGTTCCAGTGCCGAGATTGAGCGCAATCTGTGGCTCCGCACCAATCAACTCGCAGAACCTGAGAAACTCGTCGGTACCGAACTGGTTATATTCCGGAATGCCCCACGCGATATTCAGCATGCTAATGCGCTGGTCGCGAGGACCAATTCCGTCGCGCCAATGATAGGCGGAGGTGAAGTTTCCCCCAAAGCGCACGATGGGGCTGCGAAGAGCGCGAGCCATCGCGATCATGTCCGGGTCCATGCCGTCGATCGCGTCTCCGGGCACGAGAGACGCCAGGTCCACGAGAACCCGCGACTCGTTGCTTGCGGCGATGACGAAGTCCGCCGCCTGCAACGGATGCAAGCGGTGGGGAGCGAGGTCGAAAGTGAATTCGTATTTTCGCCAGCCCGCGCCCTGCAAGGATATTTTCTGAGCGGCCATGACCTGGTCCGCGCGATTGCGTTCACGAAGAGAGACTTCGACTTCCTCAGGTCCGCTGATGTGTTTGAGATAGACGCTGCCGGTATAGTGCAAAGTCCGGTGAACTGGCAAATAAACTCTCTGCCGGACTCCGACCTGTTTGCCGGGAAGTCCCATCAGCAGCAGAGAGCGATAGGAATTGGCCGCGTCACCCCACTGCGGTGCGTACCTTGCCCCCTGCGCATAGTCGAGGGGCTCCCAGGGGAGTGGTAGAGACAGCTCGGAGGAACGCGCCAGCGACGGTTCTTCGGTCAGCATAGCCGCGACTTTTTTCGCATCCCAAAGACCGTCCTCGAAACTGGGATTCTCGAGAATCTCTGCCCACAGTCCGTTGTAGGTGGAGTTGCCGATTGGCTCGAGGAACGATCCGAAAATGGAGCGGGGAATCTTGTAGCTGGCGATCTTTGAGGCGTCAATCTGAATGGTGGTCTCGGCCGTGGCGGCAGCCTTATTCTGCGCGAAAACAGGGCTGACAGCGAGCCCCGCGAGCAACAGCCATAGACACAGATGCGCGTTTCTTGGCGCCATGTCGGAGAGACCCTCGTAACCGGGTAGCAGGGCCACTATACCTGTAATCGTTTACAAAATCACGCGATCTGTAGATAATGCCATGCGGGTCTGTCGGCCAATTCACAGGAAACATCTGAAGCAAACGTTTGCCAGTCTGACCTTTGGCCGGGACAAGGATCGGGATGCGGATCCTGCATTGGCCTTCCCTTCCCCGTAACGAGCGTACAGGAGGATGCCAACATGTTTTCTGACACAAGACGACACTTCTTGCAACAACTCGCCGGCGCGGGGGTGGCTTGCTCAACGAACCTTCTCCTCGGCCGTTTCTCGTATGCTCAAACTTCGACGGCGAATTCCGGCGATGTCACGCGCATTTATCTGGACTCCCGCCGCGTGATCTCGCCTCTCGACCCAAACCTGTTTGGCTCATTCCTGGAGCATCTGGGCCGTGCCATCTATGAAGGCATCTACGATCCCGGTTCCAGCTTGTCGGACGCCAACGGATTGCGCACGGACGTGATCGACGAGGTTCGCCAACTGGGAGTTCCGATCATTCGCTATCCGGGCGGCAACTTTGTGTCCGGCTACAACTGGCTCGACGGTGTCGGTCCGAAGCAGGACCGTCCGCGCATACTAGACAAGGCCTGGAACACAATTGATACCAACCAGTTCGGCACCAACGAATTCATGGCGTGGTGCAAGCTGGTGAGAGCCAAGCCTCTGATGGGGCTCAATCTCGGAACAGGCACACCCGAAAGAGCTGCCGCCTTGGTGGAGTATTGCAACGTGGAGAAAGGCACAAAGTGGAGCGACCTTCGGCGCAGCCACGGCATTGAACAACCGTACAGGGTGGAGCACTGGTGCCTGGGCAACGAGATGGACGGCCCATGGCAAATTGGACATATGACGGCAACCGAGTACGGCATGAAAGCTCAGGACGCAGCTCGCCAGATGCACTACGTGGATCCATCCCTGAAGCTCATCGCTTGCGGATCCAGCCATCCCAGGATGCCTACGTACCTCGAGTGGGACCGCGAGGTTTTGGAACAATGCTACGAGCACGTCGACGGGCTGTCATTGCATCGCTACCTCGGCAATACCGAGCAAGCGACCGGCGGCGACAGCGCGAAGTACCTGGCCATGAACCTGAGTATGGAGAGTCAGATTGCGGAAACGCTCGCGGTGTGCGACTTGGTCCGGGGACACAAACGATCGCCAAAGAAGCTCTGGCTATCGTTCGATGAATGGAACGTATGGTACCGCGCCCGCGGTGGCGAATTCGCCAATGGCCACGAGCACGAGGCCCCGCATTTACTGGAAGAGGTTTATAACCTCGAAGATGCCCTGCTGGTAGGCGGGATCTTGAACACACTGATGCGAAATGCTGATCGGGTTAAGATCGCCTGCCTGGCGCAGCTCGTCAATGTCATTGCTCCCATCATGACCAACGCAAAGGGCACACTCCGTCAGACAATTTTCTATCCCTACGGTCTCGCGTTGCAATTCGCTCGCGGCGCCGTGCTGAACCTGTTGGTCGAGTCCCCGACTTACGAAGTTTCTCAGCTGGGCCAGGTTCCCTTCCTGGATGCGGCCGGAACCATGAACCCCGAGGACGGAAGGGTCTCGTTATTCATCTTGAATCGGGATCTGAACAAGGCTCACGCGATTGAGATCAATTGGCAAGACAGGACGCCGAGCCAAGTGTTGACGTCCACGACGCTGACCGGCGGTGACCTGAAAGCCTTTAACAGCTTTGAATCGCCCCAGCGGGTCATTCCTCAGAAATTCGACAAACCTTCGACCGCTGGCGGGCGCACCAAATTCGAAGTACCTGCACGATCCTATACTGTCATTCAATGGGCTGGTTAATCGAAACCGTTCACGGCTTACGCTGGATTTCGCCGTGTCCTTCCACCAAGGTCGTATATTGGTCAACCGGCAGGCTGGTGAATCTTTCTACGAGCCCGCTGGGCTGCGGCCATTTAACTTCGACCCAGTCGATCTTCAGGTGAGCGCCAATGCCGAGGATCAGGCGCGGATCGTGCGAGGCAAGATAACTTCCCGCGCCTGTCTTGAAGATTGACCGTTTCAGGTCTTGAGCCTGCCATGTTATCAGCACTCCCACGGCATCAGGATTGGCTCGCTTCGCCACCAACTTCACCCCCACCCAATGGTTGCGGCGGCCCGCATTGTTCTTGAGCAGCAGAGGCTCGCCGTTATTTACGGCCACCAGGACATCCAAGGCTCCATCATTGTTGAAATCGCCAACTGCCATGCCACGAGCCGGGTAGGGCTTTGAGAAGACCGGTCCGCTATCGGCCGAGATGTCCTTGAATCCTTTTCCCGTACCGCGAAAGAGCAACATGGGCTCGGAGTATTTAATTTCATTGGAATGCGCTTCAATCTTGTCGTCGGGATGGCCGTTGGCAAGGAACAGGTCAAAGTTGCCGTCATTGTCGTAGTCGAAGAACTTCACCCCCCACCCGCTCATCAGCCGGGTGACCCTGCTGATCCCGTTCGGGCCGGCCATATCGTCGAAGGTGGAATCGTGATTATTCCGATAGAGCGAATACATCTCCCGGTCTACGTTGGTGACGAACAGGTCAATCCAGCCGTCCTGGTCGTAGTCCCCGGCATCCACGCCCATTCCGGACCGAGCTTGACCTTCGGCGCTATAACCCACGTTTGCCTGCAGGCCGATCTCCTCAAATTTCCCGTTGCCGCGGTTGAGGAACAGGAAATTCGCCACGGTGTCATTGCCCACGAACAGATCCATCCACCCATCATTATTAATGTCGCAGGCAACGACTCCCCAGGCTTTGCCCAGCGATTTGCCGATCCCCGACTCCTGGCTGACATCGGTGAACGTGCCATCGCCGTTGTTGTGGAATAGCCAACTTGGCATCGGTTCGTAAACACGAGGGATACAGTAATAACGATCCCCAGCTTCGCGATTTCCGCAGTACTTGTTCTTCGATTTATCGAAGTCCACAAACCTGCAGATGAACAAGTCGAGTTTTCCATCATTATCGTAGTCAAACCAGACCGCACTCGTTGCCCAGCCTGTGGTAGGCAGACCAGCTTTCCGAGTGACATCCGTGAAGGTGCCGTCACCGTTATTGCGGTAGAGAATGACTCCGTTGTATTGGGTCACGAGGAGGTCAGGTCGCCCATCAGCGTTATAATCGCCCACGGCCACACCCATTCCATATCCCCCGCCCGGAACCCCGGCCTTCTCGGTCACATCTGTGAACGTCCCATCGCGGTTGTTTCTGAAGAGCGCATTGCGGAGGGGTAGCTTGGGCTCAAAGAAGTCGCACTTACCGCTGTTGACCAGATAAATGTCCATCCAGCCATCGTTGTCGTAATCGATAAACCCGCACCCGGCTCCACCTGTCTCCGGAAGGTACATCTCTGACGAGCGCCCGCTGCGGTGCTCCCAAGTGATCCCACTCGCCTCAGCTGGAACAAGCTCAAAGGGGAACTCGGTATTGCCTTGAAGGAGTGCAAGCCAAGAAGGCCAGGAGAAGCGTGGTAAACCGGCGGTGAAGAGTCCGGCACCGATGCGTGTGAGGAAGGCACGGCGGGTACCGAAGTGCCCTCCTCTTCCCTTGATCATCAAGCCGCGATCCCCCGATTCCTGACGCGTAGCAGAGTCTGCTTCGAAGAAACCTTGCCGGCGAAATGCCCGCTCACAATCCTGCATGATCGCACATTACGCCCAGCCCGCGCCGTTGCCGCGCATATATTCGCATGCTAAAATTTGCGGACATGCGTAGTCTTGGCCAGCGCACCAAGTCCGTTCGGCCCTGCGCTCCTTGGACTCGTTGCGTACCCACTTGGCACAGGGATTGCCTCGCATTCCTGGTACTCACGTTCCTGATACTCCCAGAACTGGCGTTTCCAGAGATCAACCACATGGAAGCGGCCGTTCGCCTTCTGAACCAGGGACAGATCGCTCAAGCGGAAGCTGAAGCGCGTCTGGCTCTGCCAAACCCCACAACGCGAGCCTTGGCGTTGTCGATGCTGGGAACCATCCGACTGCAACAGGGCCAATATGAAGAGAGCGCGAATTTTCTGAACCAGGCTTTGGCGCTGAATCCAAGCCTGGCAGGCGCTCGTACAACCCTTGGCGACGCCTATGTGCTCCACGGCAAGCCCGAGTTAGCCGAGAAGTGTTTTCGGGAGGTCCTAAGACTCGACCCCCGTAATTTTAACGCCCGCTTCGACCTGGTCAAACTCGAAGCGTCACAGCGTAATTTTCAGCAATCTCTGGAAATCGCGCGGCCCATCATGTCCGAACTCGTCAAGTCCGATGAAAGTATTCTTGTGCTGGCTACCGCGTACGGAGCACTGGGCAAAAAGGAAGAGCTAAAGGGCCTGATCGCCTCTTGGCAGCGCTTATCCGCACCATCGGACGAGGCGTCGCTCGATTTCGGAGACGTCCTGCTGGCTTCTGGGATGGCGGCGGAGGCCAAAACGGTCCTCGAAGCCCAGGAAACACGGATCGCCGCCCATCCGTCCGCTGTTCTCGCTCTGAAGCTCGGAAACAGTTACTTATCCCTGGGAGATCTCGAGCGGGCGGAGAAGAACTCTGAACTCGCGCTGTCCTTGGCTCCCGACTGCACGGCCTGCTACGAGAGTCTCGCACGGATTGCCGAACGGCAACAAAACAGCGAGAAAGCGTTGTCGTACCTGGTGGCCGCAAGACAACGGGAGCCTGAGAACCCCGAAGTTCTGTTCGAGTTCGGAAAGGTGTGTCTGGAACGAAATCTGTTGGACGATGCTGTCCCCGCGCTCGAGAAGGCAGTCGCACTGAAACCTGATCAAGACTCTTACGTCTATGTTTTGGCTTCGGCGAACGTTGCCCGAGAAAATCTTCCGAAGGCGGCATCGCTTTTCGTACAACTTCAGCAAAAGCATCCGCATGACCCGATTCTGAATTATGCGGTCGGAGCCGTGTATTACCTGCAGAGCAAGTACTCCGAGGCCGAATCGTCGCTCAAACAAAGCCTGGCGGCCCAACCGGACCAGGTGGCGGCTTCATACTACTTAGGTCTTACGTACGATGCAATTGGCGACGATGATCGGGCTGTCCCGATATTTCGGGACCTGCTTAGGAGCCACCCGCAGCACGCGCCGTCTTACGTCAAGCTGGGAGGCATACTCTTGAGGCAGCACCAGTATGAGGAAGCCGAGCAGGACCTGGAACGCGCGATCTCTCTCGACCCTGGCTCGGTAGAGGCGCACTATCAGCTCAGTATGTTGCTTCGTCACTTCGGCAAGACTGCGGAGTCTGAGAGCGAGTTAGCGGAATCCCGTAAGCTTGAAACGGAGCGGCACGCGCAAAATGATGTGCGTCTGCGTCTGCTGTTGCCTGACTAATCACCAAAATGGCGGATTCCCTTTTCAACCCTGAAGGTTCACTCAAACCAGCGGGGCCAAACCGACAATCTCGACGTGACTTTCTCCGCAATCTGGGCCGCTTGGGCATCATAGCTCCCGCGTTTGGGTTGCCGTCAGGATTACCCGGCATTCGGGCTCTTCAAAAGTCGACGTCCTCGCCTGCAAGGACGAAGTCCGAAACCGTCGTAGTTCCGGTGGCAGGGTTTTCATTCACGGACATTGCCGCCCAGGCCGGTCTTGCCGGAGCCGCCAATGTTTTTGGCAATGTCGCTCGCAAACAGTACATTCTGGAGGAAACGGGCTGTGGCGTGGCTCTTTTCGACTACGACAACGACGGTTGGCTCGATATTTTCATGGTGAACGGAACGAGATTTGAAGGCATCTCTCCCCAACGACAACCGACCAATTTCTTGTTCCGCAACAATCGCGATGGCACCTTTACCGACGTCACTGAAAAAGCAGGACTGGCCCGGTCGGGTTGGGGTCAGGGATGCTGCATCGGCGATTATGACAACGACGGTTACGACGACCTGGTCGTTACCTACTGGGGTGGAATCGTCCTTTACCACAATAACGGCGACGGCATGTTCAGCGATGTCACCGAAAAGGCAGGCCTGACGCAAAAAGAGCCGCAGCCGCGATGGAACACTGGGTGCTGTTTTGTGGACTACGATCGCGACGGCCATCTCGACTTGTTTGTTGCCAACTATGTCAACTTCGACCAGCACGCGACTCCCCCACCCGGCAGCAACCAATACTGCAACTATTTTGGCTTGTCGGTTGGCTGTGGACCGCAAGGTATGGGCGGAGGGACGAACATTCTGTATCGCAATCGCGGCAACGGAACCTTCGAGGATGTCTCCGTGCAGTCGGGCGTTGCGGTTCCCCGCGGTCCGGCCGCCCCAACATTTGTTACCGATCAATGGATTCCGGTGGGCTCCTACGGACTAGGCGTTTCCGCTGCGGACTTTGACAACGACGGCTGGCCGGACATTTACGTCGCCTGTGATTCCGTACCCAGCCGCTTCTATCACAACAAAGGAAATGGAACGTTCGAGGAGGTCGCCCGGGAGATCGGCTGCGCGGTCAATGAGAATGGCACGCCTCAGGGTGGTATGGGAATTGCCGTCGGCGACTACGACTGCGACGGCTGGCTCGATATCGTCAAGACGAATTATTCCGACCAAACCGCAAATCTCTACCACAACAACGGCGACGGCACTTTTTACGACGCTGTCTACCGGGCAGGTCTGGGTGGAAATACTCAGTACTTGGGATGGGGAGTCGGCCTATTCGATTTTGACAATGATGGCTGGGCGGACATCTTTATGTCCAACGGCCACGTCTTCCCCGAGGTCGACACTAAGAAACTACACTTTGCCTTTAAGCAGCGAAAGCTCGTGTACAAGAATCTGGGCAATGGACGCTTCGCAGACGTCACTTCCAGCACCGGTTTGGCGGTTACTCAACCGCACAGCAGCCGCGGAGCCGCGTTCGGCGACTTCGACAATGATGGTGATGTGGACGTGGTCATCATTAATATGAATGAACCTCCCTCCCTGTTACGCAATGATTGCTCCGCGAAGAATAACTGGCTGAAGATCAAATGCGTCGGCACCAAGTCCAATCGCAGCGCCATCGGCTCCCGCGTGCGGGTGGTGACTGGCAAGCACTCTCAGATGAACGAGGTTATGAGTGGATCAAGTTACATCTCGCAAAATGACCTTAGGCTGCACTTTGGACTTGGGCAAGCCAAGCAAGTGGACCTGGTGGAAGTTCGCTGGCCCTTGGGGCTGGTGGAATCATTCAAGAATGTTGATGCCAATCAACTCATCGTGCTGCAAGAGGGGCACGGCATAGTCCGGCGGGATAAGTTAGGGAATAGATAGGGTATCCGCGTGCGGCGCCCGAAAACCCCGAAACATAGGAACTGCCGGTGATGGTCCGCGGCGCGGACCATCACCCATTAGGTCCCGGGGGCACGCTAGAAGATAAGTTCCAAGGCTAACTGCATTCGCCTCGGGATGTTGCACTGGCTGCTTATGGTGCCGAAGCTCGGAGTGCCAAAGACGGTAGTTGCGCTCGCTGTCGCGCCATAGCAATAGTAAACCCGGTTGAACACGTTGCCGGCATCGGCGTGGAAACGAACGTATTTTTCCTCACCGAAGTAGGTGTCTTTAATGAGCGAGAAGTCCTCATTGAGATACCTGAAACCGCGCACGCTGGCATCTTCCCTCACCGCGTTACCGAAGTTAGGAACACCGTTGGAAGCGAAGCCCGGATCTGCCCATCCTGACACGTTCAAGTACGTTTGCGTGCGTGGATTGCTAAAGCTGGTGTTCCTGCCGCTTCCGACCTTATCGGGGAACCTGGCGGTGTTGAAGAGATAACCAGACAAATCGTTCGGCATGGTGATATCCAGTGGTCTTCCGGATGAATAACTCTGGATAGCAGAAAACTGCCAACCACCAACGAACTTGTCGATAAAGCCTGAAGCGCTCCCCAAGACAGGCTTGCCTTTACCGAAGGGCAACTTATAGACCCAACCCAGCGACAGAGAATGCGGCACGTCGTCCGAACTGGGGCTAACAAGGTTACTCATATTGCTCGGATTTTGCACCGGAGGGCCTCCCGACGCCAAACCCTGTTCCGCGCCGTTGTTGATCAGCCTGGAATAGGTGTACGCGACCTTGAGCAACAGGCCCGCCGCCATGCGGCGGTCGAAGGCAACCTGGAGAGCGTTGTAGTGACTGCTGCCAAAGGAGAAGAAGCGCCAGTTGATAGTCTGGTACTGAGGCCAAGGTCGCAGTGCTTGTGCCAAGTCGCCTGTGAAGGTTGGGTACGGGCGCCTAACCCCATCGATCACGTTCGGACCCCCGGTTGTGAATTGGGCATTCGTGAGATCGGTGCCATACTGCTGCAAAACACTTGCGGGATTCATGTTGTCATACACACCCGCTGAACTGCGGCCATCAAACAACCGCGATCCGTGGCTTCCAACGTAGGCAACGTCGATTGCCATGTTCTGGCCGAGCTGCCGCTGGAACGATACCGACCAGTTTTGGTATCGGGGCGGAAGGTAGTTCTTGGGAGTAACACCGACCGGGTTTCCGCCATTCGCCACATCGCCTCTTAGTTGAGGTGGAAGCACGATTGCCCCTGTTGCCGCTAACCCGCAGGGAATGTTGACACCAACAAGTTGGGTGCGCGTCGCCGGACAAGCGCCGGTCCCGTTGAAATAAAACGCTGGGAACAGATCATTGGATGTGTTCGGCGCGACTGGATTGGTTTGATAACCATCCACCGGATAAGGATCCCAGGAATCGGCGGCGACGCCGGCATAATACATGCCGTATCCCCCGCGAATGACAGTCTTGGTATTGGGCGAATAGGCAAATCCAATGCGGGGTCCGACGCTCCAAGTGCTCTGGCCGGTCGCCTGCGACGCATTAAACACAGTCGCACCGGGGACGCCGACGGGATTCTGAGCGGTGGGGTCGAAAGTCGAGAAGCGGTTATGCTCCTCATGGAGACCGGACTGCCAGTCGAAGCGCAATCCCAAACTTATGTTCAAATTATGGGTAAGCTTGATATCGTCGTTGACCCAAGGGGAGAAGTATTTATTGATTGGCGTGTAGCGAAACGGCACCGAGAAATTGGCGTGGTCCACCTGGCCCAAGATGAAGGACGCGAACTCATTCCCGGTAGGTCCGCCGTTCAACAATGTCCCGGCCGACGAGTACCCGGCGGTCGAGCCGTCGTTGAACGCAAACTGTCCGCCTGTGTTGACCGCCCAACCGGTCTGGGGGTAAGTCATATAGCGGAATTCGAATCCGGCCTTGATCGTGTGCTTGCCAACAACCCAGGAAACGTCATCGAGGAATTGGTAGCGATTGTTGATGTCGGCACCCTGGCTCGCCCACGGGGTCCCGTAGTGCGTGTAGCCGACCGCGCCATTGAAGTCGAGTTCGGGAAAGCCGGCATTATTGAAGATCGGTTCATTGGGGAGCCCAAGTCCCAGCTTCTGGTTCCAGCCCACGCCTCCTGCTAACTGATGTCCGAGCATCTGCCATCGGTCATAGGCCAAGGTGGTGTGGTTGAACAGGTTGGGCTTGATAATCCAGTTCATCTGCAGGTGTTCGAAGTGATTGGTAATGCGCTGATAGAACCCCTGCCCGATATAGGTGTCGTTCTTGGCTGAGGCGGTCTCGCCATTGTTTACGGTAGTGCAACCGCCCGGTCCGCCGCAGTGAGCGATGCGGGGCCGTACGTTCTCGTAATAGGTATTGTTGATTGAGAACTTGTCGTTGAAGTTGTGGTCGAAACGGAACAGCCAAGTTCTGACGTTAATCTTGTTGTTGTCGTCAGAAGTTCCGCCGAAACCGTTTAGGGACAATGTGTTTTGATCGAGCGCGGGAATATCAGGAATGACAGCGGCTGCCAAGGAACTCCGTAGCGGATCATTGGCCGGAATGATATTTGCTCGGCCAGCAATCGCGCGACCGGTGGTGGGATCAAAGCCGTAGCCGTCACGAACTGGTACAGTGCCGACCAGCCTGGTAGTCGCAGGGTTAAAGACTTCGCCCTTGAACATGGGCCTGCCCAGCACGTCAGTCCCAACCACCTTAGTGGTGTCCAGAAACTCGGTGAAATTGCCCTGCCTTGCGAGCGTTGTCGGCAGGGTGTTCACAAACCCAGTATTGACCGTGCTGTGGTAATCCATGCCATCCAGGTTGAAGAACCAGAAGGTGCGCTTGACCTTGGGAATCGGCCCGCCCACGGCAAATCCCCAGTTGTTCTGGCCGAGCGGCAGTGTATTGTTCAAGCCTTGCGATTTGAGCTCTGGACCCACGAACCAGTTGGAGGCATCCAGCTTGTTATTGGTGTAAAAATCATAGATGTTGCCGTGAAACTTACTGGCTCCGGACTTGGTCGCATAGGTGATGAAACCGCCGCTGGTATGCCCGTATTCGGCCGAGAAGGTATTCTGAACCACCGTCATTTCCCGCACAGAGGGATACGGAATTGAACTCTCCTGGGTCTGCTGGTGACCTTCAGCGTAGCCGAAGGCAGCGCCGTCAAACCAGTTTTCGGTGGCCAGAATCTGGCCGCCATTCATTCGAGATTGAAATTGGCTGCCGCGGAAGATGGCATCGCCATTGGGCTGCACGGGAACGTAGCCGGGCTGAAGGGTGAGCAGCGACTCGGCCAGGCGGATATCAGCGCCCATCACCGCGGGAAGATCCTCGTAGTACTGGGCTCCAACAGTATGAGAGACCGTCGCGTTCTCGGTGTTGATGGTTTCTGTAGAAGCTTCGACGCTGATCGTCTGCGAAACCGCACCGATGTCGAGTTTCACGTCTTCGCGCGCCGTCTCGCCACCGGTGAGCGCAATTCCCGTCCGCTTGTAAACCTTGAAACCTGACTTTTCGACTTCAACCCTGTAGGTGCCTAGAGTGAGAGGAGGGGTGCTGTAGTTGCCGGCGCTGTTGGTGCCGACGACGGTTTTGACGCCGGTTCCTTCGTCGGTGATCGTGACCTGCGCGTCGGGAACTGCAGCGCCGCTGGCATCGGTAACAACGCCTGTAATCACGGCCCGATCGGCGAACTGGGCGTATAGGTTCTGACCGCTAAACGCAACCAAGGCCAACAACAGGACTATCAACGCGGATAGCAACCGTTTCATCTTGCGCCTCCGGCCCGAAGACTGTTTCCTAGTAGATGAAGCCGCCAGAAAACCTTTTCTCAACGCTGGGCCAAGTTTTTACTACGCAGAAGATTGCGAAGTCAAGCTAATTCTTTTCTACTAGCAACAAAATTGTCCACGTTCGGGAACAGGGTTAGGAAACGATGACAGGTCCGGTCCGTCCGGGAGTCGGGTCGCGCCTGAGTTGGCAGGAAACTGGAGTCAAAAGGGTAGAGTGCTTACGGGTCAACATATAGAAAATAGAATACTTATACGGGTGCCGACGAGGAGCAGGATCGATTGGAAATTATCCACAGAAAAACGTTTTTGTCAGAACGGTCGCCGCGACACGAACCCAGTCCTCGGTATCTTTCGAGATGCCTCTCTTCCAAAAAAACAATTCGCTGACCTACGCTCGCCGGCATCACAGGTGTTCAATTTTGTATCTCGAATTCCGGCGAGAAATCGCTACCGGGTAAGCGTTTACTATTCCGAACAATATTCTGAAGACTCGAAGCTCGAAGTTATGGCCGATGGGAGCCACCGTGAAACCCGTCAGAACTTCTGCTTGTGAATGATTCCTGCACCTTCACGGATCACCACAAGTTGATCGGCGGCAACATTCGGAACGGTCTCGGTGTCGCCATTGGTCCAGCGGACAGTAAGATGGGCCACGCTCTCTGCTCCCAGGCCGAAGTGCAAGCGCCGATCATTGACCGAGTAGAAACTCGATTGGGCGAGCACCTCCTGAGCCTGAAGGTGGCTTCCGTAGCGCGCCGTCACGCGAGCGCCGATTGCACTTCGATTGGACTTGACTCCGACGAGCAGCACCTTGAGCCAGTGACCTTTACTCGAAAGGTCGTTGCGCAGTAGAGACGGCGGTTCGTTCAGGTTGATGACGAGAATGTCCATATCGCCGTCGTTATCAAAGTCTCCGAAGGCGCACCCGCGGCTGGCGTGTACCTCGGCGATGCCGATGCCCGCTTCTTCAATTAACTCTTCGAACCTCCCGTCACCTAGATTGCGAAATACCAGGCGCGGAGTCCGGAATGGATAAGAGGGCACCTTCTTTTCGACTTCGGGATAAACACTTCCTGTCGCGACAAACAGGTCGGGAAAACCGTCGTTGTCAAAATCAACGATTCCTGTTCCCCACCCGACATATCGTGTCTCGACGCCCAGGCCGCAACGAATCGTGACGTCGTCGAAGTTGCCTTTGCCGTCGTTGTGGTAAAGGACGTTGGTGTCGTCGGCGAAGTTGGTCTTGAAAATGTCCAGATTTCCATCCAGGTCGTAGTCCCCAATGCCAACGCCCATGCCCGCCTGTTCGAGCCCGTCTTCGCTGAGCGCAACTCCGCGCTCGAGCGCCTGTTCGCGGAAGGTGCCGTCGTGCTGGTTGTGAAAGAGCCAGCTCGGCGTGGAATCGCAGGCGACATAGATGTCCGGCCACCCATCGTTGTCGTAATCTGCCGCGACAGTTGTCATGGGATAAGAACCCGACGCCGCGGAGACTCCGCTTTGCTTGCTTACATCGGTGAAGGTGCCGTCGCCATTGTTGTGAAAGAGCTGAACGGATCCGGTCGGAAGACCGCGCGGGCCGCAGTTGACCGCAACTCCCTTCCACGTGCAATCGGGGTTCTCGCCGGGTTTGGGCAGTTTGTCGAGAGTAGTGTTGAGATAATTGGCGACAAAAAGATCCAGCCGGCCGTCGCGATCATAATCTAACCAGGTGCAGCCCGAACCGTAGCGCACCGAAGTTTGGTCGAGTCCGGTTTTCCGCGTCACATCGGAAAAGGTTCCGTCACCGTTGTTGTGGTAGAGGACATTGTGACCGTAGTATGTGACGAACACATCATCGAAACCGTCATTGTCGTAATCGCCCACCGTCACCGAAGATGCCCAACCAGTGCGCACCAGCCCGGCTTTTTTTGTGACGTCAGTAAAGGTGCCATCGCGGTTGTTTTTGTAGAGATGATTCGTCACCCCTGGCGGATCGCCTTCCAATCTCGTGCCACTCAGCACGAACAAGTCCACCCAGCCGTCATTGTCAAAGTCGATGAACGCGGCGCCGCACCCCACGACTTCGACGATGTAACTCTTGCTGTCCAACCCACCATAGATAACTGGCTCGGTAAGGCCTGCGTGCTTGGCGACATCGGTGAAACGCGCAAGAAACGGGCGACCAGAAGGTTTGCCTCGAGGTTGTGGCTTGACGCCGCGCGAAGAGATTCCCTGACCAAAGACGGCGCCGGACATGCCTGCCAACGCAGCGCCCGCCGCGCCTGCCATGGTGAGAACAATTTTCCGGCGGGTAATCATTGGGCGAGTTCGACGGCCTTGAGATACTGTCTTGCTTTGACGTTCTCGAATTTCTGCACGACTCCCGAAGGCCAGTGAATCTCGATCAGTTTGGCGCTGGAGTCTTGGCCGAGACCAGCAACCACACGCTTGTCGCTGGCTGAAAGGTAACCGACCGCCGTGTTCACCGTAAAGTACTGGGTCATCCCAGAGGAGGAAACAACTCTGATTCGGGCCCCAATTCCGTCGCGGTTCGATTTCGTGCCCACGGTCTCGATCCCGATCCAGTTATTCCGATTCCCGCCCTCGTTCCGCAGCACGTACGCCTTCTGCCCCAGATTGCTGACGACGATATCGATGTCGCCATCATTATCGATGTCGCCGAACGCGGCTCCACGGCCTGCCCATTCTCGTTGAAACACCTCTCCCGCAACGACTCTGGAGAAGTGGCCCGACACATTGCGCAACAACAGAGGCGGCTCGAGGTATCGCAAGTTCGGCGAAGTCTTTTCGATCGTGTCCATCACGTGAGACTGGGCCACGAACAGGTCCTTCCACCCGTCGTTATCGTAGTCGAACAGGTGCGTGCTCCAGCCCGAAAAGGCCAGGGTGGCGCTGCCGATGCCGGAAAGATTAGTGACATCCCGAAAGGTGCCAGCGCCATTATTGCGGAACAGCATGTAGCGTTCGTTGGAAAGATCGGTGACCACGATGTCGGGCCGGCCGTCATTGTCATAGTCGCTGAAATCAATCCCCATTCCGGCAAAAGTCTTGCCGTCCTCGTTATATCCGACACCGGCGAGCAAGCCGGTTTCGGTGAAAGTGCCATTGCCGTTGTTGTGATAAAGGAAGCACTGAACCGAGTCGTTGGCGACAAAAATATCTGTAAAGCCGTCGCCGTCGTAGTCGGCAAAGGATACCCCCAGTCCTTTGCCGTGCGAGTTAGCGATTCCGGCTTTCTCGGAAACGTCGGTGAAAGTGCCATCCCCATTGTTGTGGTACAAGAGGTTGGTCACGCCGTCGTAGTTGTCAGGATGGCAGTACGCTCGAAAGCCAGGGCGCTTTTCCCCGCAATAGCGATTGGTCTTAAACGTCCAATTGACGTAGCGCGTCACGAACAGATCGAGCTTGCCGTCGTTGTCGTAATCGAAAAACCCTGCGCTCGCGCTCCACCCCCCCGCTCTGACCCCGGCCTTTTCCGTGACATCGGTGAAGGTTCCATTTCCGTTGTTGTGGTAAAGGATATTGCCGCCGTAGCCGGTTACATAGAGGTCTTCAAAGCCGTCGTTGTCGTAGTCTCCAACTGCTACTCCCATGCTGTAGTAGCCTTGCGGCATTCCAGTCAGGCCGGCCCGTTCCGTAACGTCGGTGAAGGTGGCATCAGCATTCTGGTGATACAGCCGGTTCCAGAATTTCTTGTCCGATTTGTCGGGCATCGCCCCGTCCGGCATGGGGTCGGCAAGCAGCGCACCGTTGGTAAGAAAGATGTCCAGACGACCGTCATTGTCGTAATCGAAGAGCGCGACTCCGCCCGCCATCGTTTCAATCAAGTACTTGTTTGATGTAGCAGAATTCTCTTGCGTGAAGTTCACCTTGCTCTGCTCGGTGATGTCTCTGAACTGCACGTCGGGAGCTGTTTGGGCAGGGCTCGTCGGTACCAAAGACATCAATGCCCCGACGCAACCCGCGGTTTTCAACGATTCACGCAGCCACCCAAACAGGCTGGAACCACTACTCACGGTCACCTCCGGGGTGTGGTGCGCCCCTACTCCGTGAGAGGTTACGACGCACTTTCTCCAGTTCGTTGTTCTCTTGATCGAGGCGCGTGAACGAATCTAAGGCCTTCTTGCTTTCCTCGGATTTGCCGAGCCTGCGGTAAACCCCGGCCAGCACGTAATAGTAGGACGAAGAGCGCGGGTTCACCCCGATCGCCCGGTTCAACGAATCGACCGCCGCCTGCAGGTTGCCCTGGCGCTCCTCAGCTCTTGCTTTTTGAAACCAGGCAGGATCAGACTTGGGATCTAGCTCTAGTGCCTTTTGCGCCCAGTTCAGGGCTTTTGCCGAATCGCCGGTCCGGTTGTAGTAGGCGCTCAGATTGACATGCGCCGAAACGAATGTACCGTGGCGCTGCTCATTCAGCGCGATTGCTTCTTCATAACGTTTTATCGCGCCAGTGTCATCCCCTAAAGCCTCTTGGGCGAAGCCGAGCGCGTCGATCGCCTCGACATAAGACGGGTTAAGGCGAATTGCATCTTCGAATTGCTTGCGCGCTCCCTCCCAGTTGTCTTCCAGCGAAAATACCTTGCCCAGATCGTAGTAGTTCTCGGGCGACTTCGGTGAATAGTGAATTCCCTGCTCGAATTCAGCTTGCGCCATGTCGAACCGTCCCACAATCATCAGGTCGCGTCCAAGAATTTTGTGCGCATCGGCATTTTCCACGTTCAGTCGAAGAGACTCGGAGAGCGATTTAATGGACTCTCCGATCTTCTTTTGAGCAAATTGACTGTAGCCAAGGGCGTACCAACCCCAGGAAGAGCCGGGACGTTCTTTCACGTATCCAGCCAGTAACGGTTCGACTTCCTGGAATCGGCTCTCCCGAAAGTAGCTTTCGAGCTGTGAAACTTTCGCGGGATCATCATCTCCTGTCTTCGCGAGTGACGCCGGTTCGGTGGCAGGAGGGGGCGGACTCAACCGGTTGAGACTCTGTTTGGAAGTCAAATCCCCGGGATTCAGCTCGACAGCTTTTTGATAAGCTGCGACGGCACCTTCCGTATCACCTTTCGCCTCCAGGACTATCCCGAGATAATGCTGTGCGCCGGGCGAATTCGATTCCAGCCTGATTGCACGCCTGAATTTCGCCTCCGCCTGCTGCAACTCACCCTTCTCAAGGGCCGACCGACCCTCGGACATATCCAAATTTGCATTTTGATTGCGCTCATCCGCAGCGGAAAGCTCACGTCCTTTCTGGACTTCTGCGGTCGCTTCCTCTTGCTTGCCGCTTCGCGCCAGAGCGAGACCGAGCTGGTAGTGTGCTTCGCCGCTTCTTGGATCCAGGCGAGCGGCCTCTTGGAGCTCATTTACGGCATCGCTGACCTTTCCGTCCTGCAAGAGAGACTTGCCCAGCGCAAGGTGTGCGCGTGCAAAATCTGGCGCGAGCGCGATAACTTTGTGCAACTGTTCGACTTGCTTCGCGGGACCGTGGCTCGGACTTCTGCCGTAAGCTTCCCCCAGATTCACCTGCGCCGTCACCAAGGTGGGATCCAGCGATACCGCTTTCTCAAGTTCCCTGATCGCTTCTTCGACATCCGAGAACAAGAGCGCGGCACCCAGGTTCGCATGGGCATCAGCATAATCGGGCTGGATGCGGACAGCCTCGCGAAACTCAGCGACTGCTTTCTCGTCGTCGCCGTTCTGCGCCAGCACCAGCCCTAGGTTGTTGTGCGCCTCGGCGTAGTCCGGCCGGAGGCGAACCGCTTCGCGTAACTCTCCGAGCACCTCGCCGGTATCTGCGCCTTTGCGACCCAGCAGGAGACCGAGCATGTTGTGCGCTTGCGGGCGACTGGGATCTTTCGAGATCATTTCACGAAGGCCGCTGATGGCGGCGTCCCAATCAGGCGCTGGTAGCTGCGAGGCAGCCTTGAGACCCGCCTTAAACTGAGCCAAGGCTTGATCGAGTTCGCCCTGGCGGAGAAAAATAATCCCCAGGTCGATGAACGTTGCGGCTGTGGTCGGCGAGAGCGCGATGGCACGTTTGAGATTCAACTGGGACGCAGCTAGATCCCCTGTTTCGCGTAGTGCCATCCCCAGAAGGGCGTAGCTGGCACCAGCCCCGGGGTCGAGCCGAACACTGTTTTCCAGTTCTGACAGAGCCTTGTCCTTGGAACCGCTGTACCACAGCGCCGCGCCATAACTGTAGTGAGCGTCAGCAGAATCAGGGCGCAAAGTAACGGCGCGTTCCAAATGTTTCAGCGCTGAAGTCAGATCTCCCTCCTGCCCTAACAGGTATCCAAGCAGGCTTTGGGCCTCGGCGTGGTTCTCATCGGCGCGAAGAGCCGCGACGAGTTGTTCCTTAGCCAGATTCAGGTCGCCGTTCGCCACCGCCTCCTGGGCGCGTTTGTAAAACTCATCGCCGGGACTCCCGGGTGCTGGAGAAGGCCTGCGTGCAGCAGCGCCTTGTTGCTTCAACGTGAAGCCCAGCCCGTAGTAGGCCTCACGCATTTCAGGATCAAATTCGAGCGCCCGATCAAACGCCGCGACGGAACGCGCCAAATCGCCACTTTGACGGTAGGTTTGGCCGAGCTCGCATTGAATGGCAGCATTCTTGGGTTGAGCCTTGGCGACCCGGCTGAGATGAATGAGGGCGCCTTCGGCATCGCCGTTCTCGCGCAGAGCGATGCCCAAATTCAAATGTGCAGCCCAACTGTTCGGCTCCAAAGCCAGCGCCTTTTGAAACGCGGCAACTGCTTCAGCAAGGTTCCCGCTTTGAGCGAGCGCGGATCCCAGATTCGTGTACGCGCGTGCGTATTTGGGATCCAGAGATACGGCTTTTCGAAGCTCGGAAATCGCGCTCGGCAGATTGCCTCTGCTCATCAAGAACGCGCCCATCCAGTTGTGCGCTTCGGCCGAAGACGGCCCCACCTTCACCGCCTGCTGAAAGGCATCGAACGCATGTTGGTAGTCGTTCCGATCCCAGTAAGCCCGCCCGAGCTTGACATAGAGCTTGGGATTGCCCGGTTCATGCGTGAGCGCGGCCTGAATCTCCGTCAAAGAAGACGCGGCCTCGTTCTCATGGCCTTGGGAAGCTCTCTCCGCAATTTGAGCCGGTGCCGGCAATGTCCAGGTGATGACCGCGAGAACGAAAATCACCTGTGTCGGCGAAATCCGACGATTAATCTTCATGGATCGGGATCCAGCACTGGAAAGGTTGATTCCCACGTCCCTGTTCTCAGCTTGGAGGCAACGCCGACAGCTCATCCTTGGCTGTTTCGGTTCCAAGCGAACCGTTGTCCCAAGATTACTCCCGTTCGCGCCAATTGTGCAGACTGGCGGCGACTCGCCCGCACTCAGTTCAATTTGGATATGGCTCTCCGGGCAAACCGCTCCGAATCATGTGATCGGTAAATGTAATCAACCCGGCTGGCGTGTTCACCTCCGAGGAGACAATTCGGAAACGCGATATTCAGAACATTGATTAGTAGCATCGAAACATTGGCTTTGACTCTCTCGAGAAAATCATTGAGCATCGCTCATCATCGGGTCAGGCTGCACGTCCCTGTGCCCCCAGCTGAATTGTGATCGAGCAGTAGTCAGTGGCCGAAGTGGTTGCGGGCCGCCTGCGCTGGAGTGTGCTTACGACACGGAATCTCTATTTCTCAATACCAAACGGAGAATGCCATGGGTGAGGGACTAGCCGCGAAGTCTTTGGGAGTAGTGTTGTTCGTTGCATGGTTGGGAACGATGATAGCGTTCCCGCAAGCGACTACGTCGCTGAGGGGAACTATTTCAGACCCCTCCGGTGCGGTGATTCCAGGCGCCGCAGTCACCATCAAGAGCTCTGACAACGGAACTGCCCGCAGAACCACCACCGATGCGCAAGGGGAATATAGCTTTCTGCAGGTTGCTCCCGGAATCTACAAACTCGTCGCCGAGAAGCCGGGCTTTGCAACCATGACGAAGGATGAAATCGCATTGCTGGTGAACACGCCGGCTACGCTCGATCTAAGAATGTCGCTCAGCACGACCGGAGAGGTCGTCAATGTCGCTTCCGAAGCTTCCCAGGTGAACACGACCGATGCCAGCATCGGCAACCCTTTTAGCGAGACCCAGGTTCGCCAATTGCCGCTACAGACGCGAAACGTCGTGGAACTGTTGAGCCTGCAGCCCGGAGTGACCACCGATGGCGCAGTTCTGGGAGCCCATCGCGATCAGAACAACATCACCCTCGACGGCGCTGACGTCAACAATAACCAGAACTCAGGCCTAGTTCCGCAGGCGACCGGAACTGGCACAGGTGGATATCAGGGATCCAACGCCAACGGGGTCATGACGAATGCGGGTTTTAACGGAGTACTCCCAATTCCGCTGGACTCGGTGCAGGAGTTTCGCGTGACGGTCGCAGGCGAGGGCCCGAATCTGGGTCGTTCGTCCGGCGGCCAAGTCGCGCTCGTGACCAAAGGCGGGACAAACCAACTCCATGGATCGCTCTACGAGTACAACCGCAATACCTGGTTTGCCGCCAATACCTGGTTCAACAACCACGCCGGAGTGCCTCGGCAACCGCTGGTCCGAAATCAATTCGGCGCGTCGATCGGCGGCAAGGTCATTCCCAATCGCGTTTTCTACTTCTTCAACTATGAGCAGCGGGAAGATGCCAGCGGCGTTTCCCAGGTTCGCGCCGTCCCTTCGGACACGCTTCGCGCCGGCAAGTTTCTGTTCAACTCGGGAGGAACCACGCAGACGCTACAGCCAACTGATGTGCAAAACGTCGACCCGCTGCATTTGGGCCCGGACGCCAGCATACTTGCGGTTCTTCAGTCATATCCAAGGGGTAACGATCCTTCCTTCGGCGAAGACGGTGGCCTGAATTTCAGCGGCTTCCGGTTCAATGCGCCGATCCATCGCAGCGATCACGCGCTGGTGGCAAAGGTCGATCTGCACATCGACAGCGCGGGAAAGCACACAGTCAGTGCCCGCAGCACGTTTGCGCGCAACACCGACGATCAGATCCCGGCACAGTTTCCCGGCCAGTCGCCAGCATCGACGCTGCGCGACAACAGCAAGGGCCTGGCCGCACAGTACACTGCGATTCTCACTCCAAGTGTTATCAACCTGTTTAACGTCGGCTACACCCGTTTCGGACAATCTTTCACCGGGCAAACGGGGCCACTTCTCTTCCAGACGAGTCTTGATCCGTTGCTGAATCCGTATGCGCGCCCTTCCTCGCAGATTCTGCCGACCACCAATCTCAATGACGGCGTCACGTGGGTAAAGGGCAAACACACGATCACGGCGGGTGGCGGCGTCAGCATCATCCACAACAACACCAGTTCGTACGCCACTTCGTTCGCTCGCTACGGATACGGTGCGACCGAACTGATCGGGCTTGGCGCCGACATCGACAACGCGATCAGCCAATACACGGGCTTGCCGCTTGACGACCCAACTTCAACTGCCAACGGCATGGGGGTGGTTCTCGGCTTGGTGAACGACGACTTCCACACCGATCTGTTCAACCGGCAAGGCAATTATCTGACGGCAGGAACACCGCAGGTGCGTTCGTTCATCGAGCACGATTACTCGCTGTACGTGGGCGATACCTACCGGATCACGCGGGACCTGACGCTGAATGTTGGCCTGCGCTGGGAGAATTTCCGGCCGCCCTACGAAGCCCACGGACTGCAAGTGACATCCACCGTTCCTTTAACGCAGTATTTCGCCGAGCGCAACGCACTACAGAGGCAGGGCGTGCCGCAGAATGCCATGCCCAATGCCACGCTGCAATGGGCGCTCAATGGTCCCGGGAACGGAAAGCCGACCTGGTGGAGTCCAGACAACCGCAACTTTGCTCCACGCATCGGCATTGCTTACGCACCCTCATCGCACGAAGGCCTGATGGGGAAAATCTTTGGGACTCAAGGTGCGCTCCGGATAGGAGCAGCAATGGTCTACGACCGCTTTGGCAGCGACCTGGTAACCCAATATGACCAGTATGGGTCGATTGGCCTCGCCAGTTCCGAAAACTTTCCGACCTCTTATAGCTTCAGCACCAGTCCGCGCTACAACGGCGGGGCGCCGGTGCTGACGCCGCCTGCAGCCGAAACCTTTCCAGTTACGCCGCCGAACATCGCAGCCATTGCCGGCGAGTTCATGGGCATTGCTCCGAACCTGAAGCCGCCGTATTCGTATGTGCTCAACGCCAGCTTCGCTCGCGAACTTCCCGGCAAGCTGACCTTTGAAGTCGGATATGCGGGACGTCTCTCTCATCGGCTGCTACTGGAAGGCGACGTTTACACTCCGCTCGAGTACTTCAAAGATCCGAAATCGGGAGTCACGTGGGAACAGAACGCGATGCAGTTGCGGAAGCTGCATGATTCGGGTTTGACCGAAGCACAGGTTGCGGCCAATCCGAACCTGGTTCCGAGGTTGCCGTTCGTAGAGGATTTGTGGCCGGGCTTGGCGAACCTTGACTTCCCCGGAAGCGCGTCAGCGAACTACTTCAGTTGCGTCTACAACGATTACGGCGGCAGCTATCTGGATTGTCTCCATGCTGTCGACCGCAATCCCAGCACAGCGTGGGCGGGAACGTCGAATCCCGTGGGATGCGCGCAGATCTCCAGGTATGGCTGCTATACATTCTTTCCGTTACAGGGCAGTTCGATGCCGACGTGGATGAACGCCGGAAACGCCGCCTTTCACGCCCTGACCTTCTCGCTGCGCCGCGGATTGAGCAGCGGGCTTACGTTCGACTTCAACTACACCTGGTCGCACTCGATTGACTACGGGTCGGCCGCCGAGTCCGGTGCAGGACAGCAAGGCGCGGCCATCCAGAATATCTTCAACACAAAGGAATTCCGGGGCTCGTCCGACTTCGACGTGCGGCACAACATCACAGCGAACATCCTTTATCCTCTGCCGATCGGTCGAGGACGAACGTTACTCGCCGGCGCGCACGGCTGGCTCAACGAAATCGTTGGCGGATGGCAAATCAGCAGCTTGATCCGCTATCACTCGGGCGTGCCCACAACTGTGGGAGGCGAGCTCGCCTACAACGCGAACTATTGGCTCAGTTCTCTGGCGATTGCTACAGGTCCGGTCTCATCGGGTGTCCACACCGATCAGAACGGATATCCGAGTTTGTTTGCGAATACGTCGGTCTCCGGATCGTTTGCGGATGAATTGCCTGGACATACGGGGCAGCGTGCGGTGCTGCGACTGCCAGGAATGTTCCTCACGGACATGTCGGTGGTGAAGTCGTTCCCAATGCCGTGGGAAGGCCAGCGCCTCCAGTTCCGGGCCGAGGCCTTCAACGTGTTCAACAACGTCAACTTCTCGAATCCAAGCTTGAGCCTGCAAGCTCCGGGAACATTCGGAGAGTTTCAGGCAGTCGGAGACCCGCGCGTAATGCAGTTCGCGTTGAGGTACGAGTTCTAGACTTCGGCAGAGGCTGAAGCGACAGCAAATAGTTGGCACGACCATGAGGTCGTGCCAAATTTCTTGTTGCTCGAAACCCCTGAGACATTGGTGTGGAAATCATCCGAAAATATTTACAGGAAGAAGTCGCAAAACCATGGGTCGCAAAATCATGGTCTCGAGGCAAGACCGATTCGGGAAAGGGTGGCTTTCCGAGGGTACCCCCTCCCCCTGGGTCTAGGGGAATCATGGACGTAGCGGGAAATCCCAAAATAATCTATGGGGGGCAGTCAGTTGCGGGCAAGGTATTGGTTTAACTTAACCGGCACCACGCGATTTCGGCGCGTACCGCTTTCGCCTTGGCAAGGATCTGCTTCTTAACGATCCGCCGCAAGGTCAGATGTCTCACTGATTGCTCCAAGCTTGTTGAAATCGAGTTTCTCCGCGCATTCCTCTGATCGAATTACGAGGAGCCGACGACACTTTTCTGGCCGTCTATGCAGTGGCCAGCACGGCTTCTTCTGGTTCACGCGCGCTACCTGAGGCGTGCTCGAGGCGATGTACAAGCCGCGGGATCTGGTCTTCGTGACAGGGTTCGGGGATGCGGAGGTCCATAGCGATCTGGGCGCCGGCGTCTGGGCCATCTTTGGCCAGCACGATCACTCGGCTTCCCAGGTAGAGCGCTTCCTGCGTGTTGTGGGTCACAAAAAGGATGGTGATTCCGGTGTCGCGCCACAATTGGCGGATCAGGCGCTGCATGTCTTTGCGCGTGCCGGGATCGAGGGCGCTGAAGGCCTCGTCCATGAGCAGGATGCGCGGCTTGGTGGCGAGCGCCTGCGCGATGGCGACGCGCTGCTGCATGCCTCCGGAGAGTTGGTAAGGGTACTTGCCGGCGTCGCGCTGGTGCAATCCGATGCGTCGAATGCAACTGAGTGCCTCATCGCGGAACTGCCGCCTTCGGCGAAGATAACGCGGCGTCAAGCGGGTAAACAGGTTGAACTCGCTCACTTCCGGACCGAACGTAATGTTGCCGAGTACGGTCTTGTCGGGAAACAGCGAGTATTTTTGTGGGACATAGCCGCGAGTGCGATCGGGTTGCTTGTGCTCTACGCCGTCGATGAGGATGCGTCCACTGGCAGGCATTTCTGCGCCGAGAATCAGCTTCAGCAGTGTGGACTTGCCGCATCCGGTCTGGCCCAGCAGGCAGACGAATTCCCCTTCCTCAATACTTAAATTGATGCTCGTCAACACGGGTCGTGCGGGCGTCCCGTAAGCGACCGAAAGATTTTGGGTTTCAATCAGGGCCATGGATGTCATGCCTCCTGAAACCAGGGATGAAGTTTGCGGTTGACGAGGCGCATGGCGAGATCGACGAGGAAAAGCAGCAACGCGACCCACAGAACGTAGGGAATAATGACGTCCATGCCCATGTGGCGGCGCAGGAGCGCGATGCGGTAGGCCAGGCCATCGGTGGAGGCGATCATTTCTCCGGCGAAGAGGAAGAGCATGACCGCCTTCAGGTTAAGGCGAATGCTATTGAGCACGCGGGGGGCGATCTGGCGCATGACCACCCGGTAAGCTACATCGAAATCGTTGGCGCCGAGCGTGAAAGCTTTCACCACCTGCTCGTCTGGAACGCCTTTGGTCAGATTGAAAGTGTCGAGAATGATGGTTGGCGTAACGCCCACAACGATCAGCATGATCTTCGAGAGTTCATCGATGCCGAATGCAATAAAGAGGATGGGCAGTAGCGAAAGCGCGACGATCTTGTCGAAGAACAGCACGAAGCGCAGGAAGACGACTCCGACATAAGGAAATAGCCCCATGTGCAAGCCAAGAAGCACGGCAGGAATCAGCAACAGGACGCTGAGGATAAAGCGGCGCGAGGTGGCGAGAGTGTCCTTCCACAACATGCTCGCGAAGAACTTCTGGCGAAGCGAGGCGTTGTCGGGAAGCACGGCGTCATCGTCTTCGGCAGGCTTCACGGAAGCGTCGCTCATGCCGTGGAACATCTGGGAGACGGTGGGCATGACGCGGTCTTCAGAATTCTCCTGGTGGCGCTTCTGCGAGGCATAGAAATAAACCCCCACTCCCAGCGCGAACAGCAGCCACGACAGTAGCAGAGTCGAAGCGCGGCCGGGTTTGGCATGCACCAATTGAAAACCGAAGGACATCGAATTCCCCTAAAGTCTGTTTCCCGCGGCCATCTCCATGTAGTCGGTGGCGAAGCGCAGTCGCACACGGTCGGGCTTGCCCTGCACGGAACCGTCGGGATAGCGAATGGCCACGTCATCCACTGCGCCGACGTTCTTACCCAGCAATCCGTGATCGAAGCAGAATTGCCGGACCATCCCCATCTTGAGCTTGAGATCAGGCGACTTGGCGAACTGCGCAGCGGATTGCGCCTGGTAGAACATTTTGGTCGTGCTCAGTTGCTCTTTGTAGGAAGCGAGCGAATCGCCGGATCCTTCGGCGATCGACGCCAATACTTTGTCGGTGGCAGTGCCCTGGCCCGACATGAGACTCATCATTTCGTACCAGGCTCCAGCCAAAGCTTTGGCGAATTTCTGGCCCGATCCGTCCGGGCGATCGAGAATTTCGGTCCGCACCACGGTGAGGTCGAGAATCTCACCCGGGATTTGCGAGGAATTGAATAGCGATGTGACCCCTTTTTGCTGCGCTAGCTGCGAGAGCATGGGCTTCCAAGTCACCACAGCCGACACACTGGAATCGCTGATGAAAGCAGACTGAATGTCGGAGTCCGAGGTATTGATCATGCGCACTTGCTTGATCTCGTCGCGCATGGAGTTGAGGGACAGGGCGCGGTCGAAGAGATATTCGGAAACCGTCTTTTCGACCAACAGCATCTTGCGCCCGGCGAGATCCTTCATCTGCAAGCCGCCGCGAACGAGCAGAGCGTCGTTGCCGTTGGAATAGTCGCCGACGAGGATGATGGTTGTGGGGACTCCGGAGGCCGCCGGCATGTCGAGCGCCTCCATGTTGGTCATGGTGCAGGCATCGATGTTGCGTCCGACGAAAGCGTCGAGAGAAGGCGCGTAGTCGAAGCGCTGAACTTTTATAGTGATGCCGTACTTGTCGGCCCACTTCTTGAGCAGGCCGGATTTCTGCATGTAGTGATACGGGGTCCATCCGGCGTAGATCGACCAGCCGACGGTGAAAGCCGGCTTCTGGGCCATGGCCGGCAAGGCGGCAAGAATGCACAAAACCAGGAAGACGCACAGAGTCGTCGCTATCCTACACATCGTGGATTGGATTTTAGACGCCGCGGTTGCGGACCTGACGCGCAAAGTTTTCATGACGGCTATTCAAGATTTGAATGATGCGAGGTAGGCTCGCCATCCGCCGAGTTGAGTGATTTCAGACCCTGCAGCGATTGCGTAAGGCTCGCACAAGAAGGACTTTACCGATTCGCCGCCGTCGAGTTCGACGGTGCCGATTACGAGGGGCGGCGGCACGGCGGCGAGGAAGCCGCCAAACTGGTTTTCTGGAATGGCCCAGACTTCCACCTCGATCCCTGGGCCCTGGAAAGTCTCGTCGCGAATGAGGCCGGGCTTGGCAGGAGTCGCACCTGTCAGCGCGTAAAATCGATAGCCAGGCGCGGTGCGGCAAGTTTTCTGGAGGCGCGCCCCCCGTTGAGTCAGTTGCCCGTTCAGTGGCTGACCGCTGAGATGCGCACCCACAACTGCCAGCGAAATGCACCCCGGCGGTTTCGTGAGCAGCGGGACGAATGAGTCCGCAGCTGGGCTGAGATACTGGTCGGCCAACGCCAGCAAGGCTTCGTCGGTAAACGCGGGACCGATCAACGAGATTCCGAATGGCAGTCCGTGGGAACGGAATCCGGCTGGAACTGCAACCGCGGCCAAATCCATCAGGTTCACAAAGTTGGTGTAGTAACCGAGATTGGTGTTGAGCTGTACGGGATCGGAAACGATTTGCTCATGAGTGTAGATGGTCCCCGTCGTGGGGAGCAGCAGCACGTCCATGCGCACCCACTCCTTCGCAGCTTCCTGGCGCAACTCGTGGAGACGATAGTCGGCTTCGAAGGTGTCTACGGCCGTGTATTTCTGGGCGCCGCCGATGATGCTGCGGACGACCGGCTCGACCTCGGGGGCATGATTTTGGAAGAAGGTCTTGATCGCCGCCAGACGCTCGGCCACCCAGGGGCCTCCATAGAGCAGGTCGGCGGCTCGGCGAAAGACGGAGAAGTCGATCTCGATTTTCTCCCCGCCGATTTGCTGCATCTTCTTTATTGCGGCCTGGTAAAGCTGGGCGGCCTCTTCATCTCCGAAGAACTCGAGTTGATCCGGCGAAGGGACTCCGAAGCGGAATTTGCCGTTGATCCAAGGAGCCGCATCGTCACCCAACCTGGGCTCGCGCGAAAACGGATCCGCGGGATCCGGGCCGCGCGCCATGCGCCAGACTTCGTGGGCCTGACGGCACGTGCGCGCGAAGATCGAAACGCAGTCGAGGGTTCGGCAGGCAGGGACGACGCCATGCGTGCTCAGCAGCCCGCGGGTGGGTTTCAATCCGATCAGGCCGTTAAATGCCGCAGGCACTCGACCGGAACCCGCAGTGTCGGTGCCGAGAGAGAAAGTGACGAGATTCTTCGCGACCGCGACGGCTGAACCGGAACTTGACCCACCGGAGATGTAGCGTTCGTTGAATACGCTCGAGCAGGCGCCGAAGGGCGAGCGGGTGCCGACCAAGCCGGTGGCGAACTGATCCATGTTGGTTTTGCCGATCAAAAGCGCCCCGGCGTCTTGCAAACGTCGGACCACATTTGCAGTCGTCGAAGGTGTGAAGGCATAGGCCGGACATCCCGCTGTTGTTGGAATGCCCTCGACGTCGAAGTTGTCTTTCACGGCGAAGGTCTTGGCGGCAAGCGGCAAGTCTGGATGGCTCTCGATCTCGCGGGCGCGGGCGAGCACTGCTTGGCGAGGCAAAAGTGAAATCCAGACGGGATGAAGCGGCTCTCGTTGCAGCCGGTCGTAGAGGTCCGCGATGGTGGCCGAGAAACTCATGCGGCTGCCTCGGCGCGAAGCAGCAGAAGAGTCTGGCCGGCTCCGACCAGGGCTCCTACCGCACAATTCAACTTTTCGACGATGCCCGAATTCGGCGCCGCCACGGCAATTTCCGTCTTCATGGCTTCGAGAATCATGAGCTTTTGTCCCGCCTCCACTCGCTGCCCGGTTGCGACGGCGATGTTCCAGACACTGGCCGCAATCGGCGAGCGAACCGGACTACAGCCCTCCGGAGTTTCGCCGTCAGATTCCTGGGCCGGAGGTTCTGGCGAATCCATATACTCTGCCTGGCCCGCGGCTGCCCAGCGCTCGCGCTCGGCCTCGAAGGCGGCCTGCTGATGGTTTTTGAAAATGTCTGCGTCGGCTTTGATCGACTTCAGAAAAGCGTGATAGTCGCGCAGGCGGAACTGCTTTGGTTCGATCCGCAGCGAGTATCGCCCACGTGGGAAGCCATCGCGAATCTCCAGCAGCTCCTGGGCGCTCACGGGATGAAAGCGAAGCTCATCGAAAAAGCGCAGCAACCATGGTGTTCCCGGAGGAAACTCCGCGGTGGAGTGGAAGGTGTTCCACATCTGCAGTGTGCGCCCAACGAACTGATATCCGCCAGGGCCTTCCATGCCGTAAACGCAGAGGTAGGCGCCGCCGATTCCGACGGCGTTTTCCGGGGTCCAGGTGCGGGCGGGATTGTACTTCGTGGTCACCAGGCGATGGCGCGGGTCGACCGGCGTGGCGACCGGAGCGCCGAGATAGACGTCGCCCAGGCCCAGAACCAGATAACTCGCCCCGAAAACAATCCGATAGACTTCGTCAATCGACGCCAGGCCATTGATGCGCCGGATGAACTCGATGTTGCTGGGGCACCACGGTGCGTCGGGGCGCACGCCCTGCATGTATTTGCGGATGGCTAACTGCGTGGCGGGATCGTCCCAGGAGAGCGGCAAGTGAACGACGCGAGATTTGACCGTGATGTCATCCAAGTCGGGGATACGGCGCTCGCAGGCATCCAGGGCATCGATCAGTTCCTCGCGGCGAAGGCGCGAGTCGTAGTGAATGTGCAGGGAGCGTACGCCCGGGGTGATATCGATGATTCCGCGCAGGTTCGCGGCCCGCACCTGCTGCTCGAGTGCGTGGACGCGGAACCTCAGGTTGAGATCGAGCGCGTTTTGGCCGTATTCAATCAGCAAGTAGCGGTCGCCATCGGCACGGCAAACAACTGCCGGGGTGCCCTTGGATGAGGGACGCCGCGAGACGACAGGGCCCTCGGGCGCCCCGACCGGCAAGGTGGGGAAGTTACCGCCGAGTGTTTCCAGGCAGGTCTCAACCTCGGCTTGCAGTTCTTCTGCCTGCTTGAGCGAGAGCGGGCGGAAGCGCACCACGTCGCCGGCTTTCAGTTGCCCGATCTTCCAGCGTTCGGCCTCGACGATGGTTGCCGGACACACGAAGCCACCGAGACTCGGCCCGTCTGGGCCGAGAATGACCGGCATGTCCCCGGTAAAGTCGATAGTCCCGACCGCATACGCGTTGTCGTGAATATTGGACGGATGAAGTCCTGCTTCGCCGCCGTCTTTGCGCGCCCAGCGCGGCTTTGGACCGATCAAACGCACGCCCGTGCGATCCGAGTTGTAGTGGACCTTCCACGGCGTCGACAGGATCATGTCGATGTCTTCCGGCGCGAAAAAGTCAGGGGCGCCATGCGGGCCGTAGAGTACCCCGATCTCCCATTTGCGGCTGTATTGCGGAATGGCGGTGGGAGCAAGCGTGCGCATCTCGCTTGGACCGCGATCGGTCTCGCTCAAGTGCAGCACGTCGCCGGGACGGAGCATGCGGCCCGACTGCCCCCCGAACTTGCCGAGGATGAAAGTGGCGCGGCTTCCCAGATACAGCGGGGCCTCGAGGCCGCCTGCAACGGCGAGATAGGCTCGCGCAGAGTCGTTGCCAGTTCCAAGTTCGAGGAGGGAGTTCCCTCTTACCGATACTGCCTGCCATTGTGGCATTGGCCGGCCATCCAACTTCGCTCCGAAATCTGCGCCCGTCAACGCGATCGTCGTGTCGCAGGCCAATCGCAGCGTAGGGCCAGTAAGGGTGATCTCAAGACCGGCTGCATTTTCTTCGTTGCCGACAAGACGATTGGCGAAGCGAAATGCAAGGGCATCCATGGGACCCGAGGGTGGAACGCCGACGTGCCAGTAACCCAGCCGGCCGGGGTAATCCTGAATCGTGGTCTGCGTGCCGGATTCGAGCACATCGATGGCCCGCCGCCGATAGGGGAAGTCTCGCAGGAACGAAGTTGTCACGCCGCCCGCTTGAAAGGCTGGGTGGCTGACAACCTGTTTGAGATAAGGAAGGTTGGTCTCGATGCCGGAAAGCTCACAAAGCTGTAATGCGGTGCGCAGACGTTCAGTCGCTTGGGCCCGGTCCGAGCCGCGGACGATGATTTTCGCCAGCATGGGATCGTAGAACGGCGTCACTTCTGTTCCTGCGTCCACCCAGGTCTCGACGCGCGCACCGGTTGGCCACTGGACGTGGGTGAGCCGGCCGGCGCTCGGCTGAAAATTCTTGGCAGCATCTTCGGCGTAGATTCGGACCTGGATCGAAGATCCGGAGGAACGGATATCGATTGTGTCCAGCGCGGGCATTCCGCCGGCCGCTTGTTTCACCATCCACTCCACCAGATCGACGCCAGTCACTTCCTCGGTGACGCCGTGCTCGACCTGGAGACGGGTATTCACTTCGAGAAAGTAAAACTTTCTGGTGGAGTTGTCGTAGATGAACTCCACGGTGCCGGCGGACTGATAGTGAATCGCCTTCCCCAAGCGCACGGCGGACTGCAGAAGATTTTCGCGAACGCTCTTGGGCAGTCCGGAGGCGGGTGTTTCTTCGATTACCTTCTGATTGCGGCGCTGCACCGAGCAATCGCGTTCGCCTAAAGCTATTACCGACCCGTTGCCGTCGCCGAAGATCTGCACTTCGATGTGCCGCGCTTCGGAGACAAAGCGTTCGAGATAAAGACTGCTGCTGCCGAAGCTGGCCTGGCTCTGTCGTGAAACTGCTTCGAAGGCATCCCGCAGTTCGTTGGGAGAAGCGCACAAGCGCATCCCGATTCCGCCGCCACCGGCGGTACTCTTTAACATCGTCGGATATCCGACCTCGTCGGCGGCTCTGAGCGCGGCATCGACGTCATCAAGCAAGGCGCTGCCCGGTAGCATCGGTACACCGTTCTGGGCGGCAATTTGGCGCGCAGTATGCTTCAAGCCGAAATCGCGCATCTGTTGCGGAGTCGGGCCGATGAATACGACTCCGTGCGCAGCGCAGGATTCCGCGAAACCCGCGTTCTCGCTCAGAAATCCATAGCCAGGGTGGATCGCCTGAGCCGCTGTCCGTTGTGCAGCGTCGAGCAGAGCCGCAATGGAAAGATAACTCTGTGCGGCCGGCGCAGGCCCGATGCAGACCGCTTCATCCGCCTGCTCGACGTGCAGGGAGTGGCGATCAGGTTCCGAATACACTGCAACTGAGGCAACGCCCATCTTGCGCAGAGTGCGGATGATGCGGCAGGCGATTGCGCCACGATTGGCGATCAGAACCTTACGGAACATTGGCGCTCCGCATCATATTTCCGGGGCCCAGATCAAGACTTCGACTGGCGTGGGGTTGTAGGCGTTGCAAGGGTTGTTCAACTGGGGGCAATTGCTGATTAGAGCGAGAACGTCGATTTCCGCGCGCATCTCGACGTACTTGCCGGGCTCGGAAATGCCATCCTCAAAGCTGAGTTTGCCCTCCGGTGTCACTGGAACGTTCATGAAGAAGTTAATGTTGCTCGTAATGTCACGCTTGGACATGCCGTGATCCCAGTCGATGACCGCCTTGAGAAAGCTGCTGCGGCACGCGTGCATGTGGCGTTTTTCGATCGCGTAGCGAACCATGTTGCTTTCGTTGGCGCATGCGCCGCCGAGCGTGTCGTGGCGGCCGCAGGTGTCGGCCACAATCGTGAGTAGTGGCCTGCCACAGGTGGAGGTTAACTTAGTCCCGGTTGTTAGGTAGATGTTGCGCTGTTGCTGGATCGTGTCTTGGGCGCTGTAGCGCTCGGAGTAGTCGCGCGCGTTGTAAAAGAGGGTATCCACAGCCTGGTTGCCATGAAGATCGACGATCCGAAAGTACCGCCCCTTCTGGATCTCGTAGATCCACGGTTCACCGGCGGGAATCACCTGTCGGTAGATCGCCTGAGCCGGGTGGAGTTTGCTCTCGATCAGAGTGCTGGTGCTGGTCATGCTCGTGGGTCCCTCCTCAGAGGAAATACCGCTCAGTTAGCGTGAACCCCCGTCCGTTCTCCGGCCGCGAAAGCCGGCATCGATCGTCCGCCGCGGGTGCTGCCACCTTGCGGATCGCCATTTGCACGGGCTTGGGCTGATAAGTCGGGTTGGGATCGAGTGGGTGCTGGCACGTATTCAGAATGGCGAGCACGTTCATCTCTGCCCGCAGCTCAAGGTAGTCGCCGGCCTTGGAGTTGCCGGGCGAAAAGCTCATGGTTCCGTCCTCGCCAACCCCGACGCGGCTGAATAGATTAACATTGGCCACCAAATCACGCGGCCCCAATCCCCACTTGCCCAGTTCGATCAGGAAACTGTCACGGCCGTTCTTGTGATAATCATTCCGAACTTCCTGGTAAGTGGCATGCCCGTATTTGCTTTCGACCAGTTGGCTGTTTGACGTTCCCCCAATCGGGTCGTGCCAGCCGACGGTGTCGCCGATGATCGAGAGAAGAATCCGTCCCATATCGGAATACAGGACAGAGCCGGTGGTGAGCCGCGCGATGTGTTGCGCCTTGAGCGTATCAGGCATGTTGTACCGTTCCACCGGGCATTCGAAGTTGTAGAAGATTCCGCCAACGTTTGCCCCTCCCTCCACATCAGTAATGCGCAGAGCAGTGCCGCGCTTCAGCACGTGAGACCAAGTGGCCCCGGGCTGTATCGTTTCCTCCCACAGAATGGGTGTTTCGTTCATATACACGTACTCCTCCGCTGTAAGGGCAGATCGTAAGGCGCTGGAATGGGCGTGAAACTAAAAAGAGGCTGGAGGACCGCAGCAAACGCACATCTTGGTCAGACGAAGGTATACGTCGAGAGTTATGTTCGCTCGCACGCTCCGTCCGACAGACCCATGCATGAGCGGTAGTCTCGCACGAATGACGTGCGGCCACCAATCGGAATTTCAATTGCGCGCAATCAACTTCTTCGATTCAAAGCGAGCTTACTTGGCCGCGGCGACCGACTCAACTTCGATGGTGTCGCCGTTGGCGACGCCTTTCACTTTCACTGGGTGATCGGACAACTTGTCGAGAGCGTCAACGATGGACTGATCTTTGATCTCCAGAACGTAGACCTTATCGCCGACCACGAGGTCATACTTTGAACCTCTCTGGATGCAGACACGGAGACAGTGGCGGTCGTCACCCTCCATGTCGTGCTTGGCGCCGCACACGGCGTCGCCCACGGTGCCGGTGAAGGTCTGGAGGTTCGCTGCAGGCGCGGACGGGGCGCTCAGGATGAAGGTCAGAAGAACAATACTTGCATACAGCATCAACCGGCGAGATTTCATCAAGCGTTCTCTCTCCTATCGAGAATGTAGAGCGATTGGTTTTGACTCATGAACTCTCTAAGCGATGATGTCGTGAATCACATTGCCCGCAACGTCGGTCAGCCGGAAATCACGGCCGCTGTAGCGGTACGTAAGCTTGGTGTGGTCGATTCCCAATAAATAAAGGATGGTGGCGTGAATGTCGTGAACATGCACTGGCTTGTCCACCACTTTCCAGCCGAACTCGTCCGTCGCGCCATAGGTCATGCCACCCTTTATTCCGCCGCCAGCCAGCCACATGGTGAATCCGTGCGGGTTGTGATCGCGGCCATTATGCGTCTGTCCGCCCATGAAACCGCTGCCCATCTCGACGACCGGGGTTCGTCCGAATTCCGAGCCGCAGACGATCAGGGTTTCGTCGAATAATCCGCGGGATTTCAGATCCCTAATCAGTGCTGCGAAAGGCTGATCGGAATCATGGGCAGTCTTGCGGTGCAGTTGGATGTCGAAGTGATGATCCCATGGGTCGCCCTTCGCATAGTAGACCTGCACCATGCGGACGCCCCTCTCGACCAAACGCGCCGCGGTCAAGCAGCCGCGCGCCGTGCTTCCCTCGCCATACAACTTCTGTACGGCATCGGTCTCTTTCCGAACGTCGAATACGTCGGGGGCCTCGGTTTGCATGCGGTAAGCCGTCTCGAGGGCGGAGATCGTGGCCTCGAGTTGGGGATCGTGCGCCCTTGTCGAGGCCATATTCAACTGATCCAGTTCCGTAACCAGGTCGAGTTCCTTCTTCTGTTGCGTCAGATCGAACATCTCGTTGTGGATGTTCGGAATTAATTTCTGAGGGTCGAATTCCTTGGATCGGACATCGTCGGTGACATAGGTTCCCTGGTACATGGGCGGCAAAAACGCCGAATTCCACAGCGGAGGACCGACGGTTGTGGGCACATCGGGACACAGAACTACGAAACCTGGCAGATTCTTGTTCTCGCTACCCAGGCCGTACGTGATCCAAGAACCTATCGACGGGCGCCCCGCTACGTTCGCGCCGCTGTTCATCATGATCAGGGCCGGTTCGTGATTCGGGATCTCGGTGTACACAGAACGGACTACGCAGATGTCGTCGATGCATTCCCCAATACTGGGGAAGAGTTCACTGACTTCAATGCCGCTCTTGCCATACTTCCTGAACGTAAAAGGTGACTTCATGAGTCCGCCGGTCTTCCGCTCGTGTTGCGGCGTCTCGCCGGGCAGGGGCTTCCCATCGTATTTTTGCAGCATGGGTTTCGGATCGAAGCTGTCGACCTGCGAGAGCCCGCCATTCATGAACAGGAAGATCACGTGCTTGGCTCTGGGCTTGAAGTTGGGGTCTTTGATCATCCATGAGCTTGCGGCAGGGTTGTCGGCAGCAAAGGCGAACGTGTCGGCGATCAGGCTGGCGAAGCTCAGCATGCCGAATCCCGCGCCCATCTTGCAGAGTGCTTCGCGGCGGTTCATCGGTCTCGGACTCGGAATGTGAATCATGCAACCTCCTTCGACGTTCACAGAGCTCTCAAAGTTCGCACTTCAGTCATAACGCTTCAGTCTTCACGTTTCAATCAATGAACTCAAATTCGTTGGCACTTAAGAGAACGCGTGCGTATTCGCGCCACGCGGTCACCGGCTCGCCCTTGACGGTGTTCCCGGGTTTTTCTGGAGTGGTCTGCAAGAAACGCAATCCCGCCGCCACTTCGTGCGGGGTCGGCGATCTCCCGAAAAGCAACCGATACGCCTCTTCAATACGGGCGTTCTCGCTTCGCTGGGGAAAGACGCGCTCGGCCAGCTTTCCCGCCTGCATGTAAACGAAATCGTTGTTCATGAAATACAGACGCTGCAACGGCACATTGGTGGAAAAGCGCTGCTCAGCGGTGAAACTGGGATTGGGAAAATCGAATACCTGCAAGTAGTTATTCAGACGGAAGCGGCTTACCTTGCAGTAGACGGTGCGGCGAGTATTCTCGGGACCGAAGTCTTTCGAAGGGCCGCCAATTTCTTTGAGATCAAGATCGCCGGCGACGTACAGGATGGAGTCGCGAATCGACTCCGCGTCGAGCCGCTGCCGGTTGAAGTGCGAGTACAGACGGTTGCTGCCGTCGTTTTCCTGAGCTTCCTTGGACTCCTGCGCGCTCGTCTGGTAGACAGCCGACAACATGATTTCGCGCTGGAGCTTTTTCAGCGACAACCCGTTCGCCCGAAAACTGGCGGCGAGGTATTCCAGCAGCTCCGGATTCGACGGACGCTCGCCGGCAAAGCCGAAATTATCCGGAGTACCCACAATCCCACTTCCAAAATGCCACTTCCATACCCGGTTGACGAATACCCTGGTGGCGAGAGGACTTTCGACGATGTCATTGGCGAGTTCCAGGCGACCGCTCCCTTCAGAGAACGGTTGCGCTGGCTCCGGGCTCAACACGGCAAGAAACCGGCGCGGCACTTCTTCCCCAAGGTTGTGCGGATTGCCGCGCAGGTTCACCGCGATGTTCGCCAGCTTGGGCTTGTCACTCAGTCCATGGACGAAGGGATATTGCGGCTCCAAAGACTTCTTGAGAGCCTCGATCTGGTGCTCGAGGCTGCTGATGTGGTCTCTCCAATCGGCATTGAGTCTTCGTTTGAGGCCCCAATCGATAAATACAAAGAGGCCCGGCATCGGCTTTTCATCGTCCGAATTCAGCGACTGCATGAACAGATCCACCCACAAGCTTGCTTGTTCGGTTGGCAAAGTTTTCAACTCAAGGCTGCATCCGGGACAGAACTGATCGTCGGTCTCAAATTCGTTCGGGAGCGCATCGCGGCGGGAACGCTTCTTGACGTCGGCTTTCGCTTTGATGACATCGTTCTGCTCTTTGATCGCACGCTGGGCGGTTTCCACCCGAAGAACGAGATCCTGAAACGCGTCGGCCAGCGCCTTGGCCTCGTCCTCTTCTTTCCCACCGGCTGCGATCATGGCCTGCCAGTCTTTCAGGAAGGGATAGAACTTGGGCGGCTGGGCGAGAAATTTCACCCAGCGCTCGAGCATCTCGGGATCGAGGTGATCTTTATCCGCAGCGTCGTCGACGGTCACTTTCGGTTTTCCCGTCACTCGCCAGGCGGCCACCATGTACTGCGAGGTCTGCGCAGCGAGAATGCTGGAGAGCTGTTGGGTCTCGGACTTGGTGAAATTCTCCAGCTCTTCTTGAAGATCGAGGAACCGCTGCTCCTTTTCGCGCCACGACGCCACCTGGACGTCGGATACTAGCGGATACTCTTTGTACGTGGAGCTTGCGAAGACTCCAGCCAGCGCGTAATAGTCTTTCTGGGAAATCGGATCGTATTTGTGATTGTGGCAGCGGGCGCAGGCGACGGTGAGCCCAAGCAAGCCGCGAGAGACGGCGTCGATACGTTCATTGCGCTCATCCGCACGGCCCTGGACGGGCTCGGCCTGATCCCACAGCCACGGACCCCCGCCGAGGAAAGCAGTTCCGGGGAGCGCCTCACGAACATTTTTTTCGCCGGTGAGATCGCCGGCCAGTTGCCAGCGGACGAACTTGTCGTACGGAAGATCGTCGTTGACGGCTTTGACGACCCAATCGCGGTACACGTACGCGCCGCGAAACGGCATGTAGCCGCGGCCCTTTGGATCGAGACCGCGCACGTCGTCTTCCGCGTAGCGCGCGACGTCGAGCCAATGTCGGCCCCAGCGCTCTCCGTAACGGGGCGAGGCCAGCAGCCGGTCGACGACTCTCGCGAATGCGTTCGCGGATTTGTCCTTCTGGAAAGCATCGATCTCTTCCGGCGTCGGGGGTAGGCCCGTCAGGTCGAATGTCGCACGCCGAATCAGCCTGCGACGATCCGCCGGGGCCGCAGGCGGTATACCTTTGGCTTCCAACTTCGCCAGCACCAGGCGGTCAATGTTCGTTTTCGGCCAACGTACCTCTTTCACCTGCGGGATCGTGGGCATTTTGATCGGCTGAAATGACCAAAAAGATCGCTCTTCGGGAGTGATCTTGAACGGAGTCCCCCCCGACGTCGTGAGAAGGGGTCGTGACTTCGGCCAGGGAGCGCCCATTCTCACCCACTCAGTCAGGGTTTGCACTTGCTCCGGCGTCAGCTTCCCTCCCTTCGGCATTTTCAGGTCGCCAGTTTGGCGGACCGCCTGAATCATCAGGCTCTTCTCCGGATCATGGGGAACGATCGCGGGGCCTCGCTTTCCGCCTTGCAGAAGCGTCTCGCGAGAAAAGACACGCAACCCCGAGGTGGCCGAGTCGCCGTGACAGTTCGAACAGATGTTCGCGAAGATCGGTCGTACATTGTTTTCGAAGAATTCTTCACCGACCGAGGAGGCGGCGGCGGCAGAACTTACGGAGATCGCCAGGGATTCAGTCGCCTCATTGGGGTCCCAGGGCGCACCCATCTTCACCCATGCCACTAGATCTGCGATCTGTTGCTCGTCGAGCTTGCCGTTCTTCGGCATTTTGAGATCGCCGGTTTGCCGCACGGCCTCGATGAGCAGGCTTTGCTCAGGATTCCCGGGCACAATAGCCGGACCTCTTTTGCCGCCCTCGAGAATTGCGGCCCGCGAATCGACGCGGAAGTGGCTGTTGGGATCGTCGGTGTGGCATTTGTAGCAGTTCTGGACGAGAATGGGACGGACTTTGTCTTTGTAGAATTGCTGACCTTCGGTCAGCGGCGCCTTGTCGTTGGGGGATAGCTCGGCTCCGTTCAGCTTTGGCAGCAAAGCACACGCCAGCAGCAGCGTCCCGACTTTCAGAAAGACTGATTTGATCATGTCAACTTGGGACTTGAAACCGGAAGCAACAACCTACGTCAGATTCCCGCATGACGAGGTGTCGCACACCGATTCCGGCCTCCGTCACAAAGGCATAGTGAGGTATATCCGAGGACCGTTGCGCTAGGCAATTGATTTTCTTCTATCGTTCCAATCCAAGAAGCAAATGCTGTTTCCTTTCTGCGTCCTATCGCGATAATGACTCGCAATTGCCGTTGCATGTGATATGAATCTGCATGCGTATTTGCAGTTTTGTGATTCCTGCAGCTCGCGTGATGAGGCTATTCAGACTCATGCCATCCCGTCATGCTTCCTCGACTCGCCCACTCTTTTTGTTGATGGCACCTTTCTTGCTGTATGCCTTCGCGCAAGGACAGGCAGGGCATTCAGATCCTCCGCGGCCCGGCGTGAGTACGCCCGGAGTGAGGAGATCGATGGTGGAGGTGCACGCGCAAGCGACATTCGTTGTTGAGGGAGAGCCCGATTGGATGGTCATCACCGACGGTGCGGTATGGGTCACGAGCTCAAACGTGAATCATGTGGTGCGGCTGGACGCGGCTACCAACCGAGCGGGAACCGCTGTCACCATCAACAAGCCGTGTTCGGGACTGGCGGCGGGGTTCGGCAGCCTGTGGGTTCCGAGTTGCGGAGCGCATAGCCTGGTCCGCGTGGATCTACAAAGCGAAAAAATTCAGGCGGAGATTCCCGTGGGTCCCGCAGATTCTGAGGGCGGCCTCACCGTGGGTGCGGGGAGCGTCTGGATGGCGACGGATAAGAAAGGCGTCCTCGCGCGTGTCGATCCGCAAACGAACAAGCTGCAGGCCGAAATTACCATACCCTCCGGTTCCTATGCGCCCGCCTTCGCCGATGACGCCGTCTGGGTCACCTCCACGGAGCACAATCTGCTGATTCGGGTTGACCCCCAGACAAACCAGGTTGCAGCTACGATTCCCATCGGACCACAGCCCCGTTTTCTTACGGTCGGAGCAGGCTCGGTGTGGACTCTCAACCAGGGAGACGGCACGATCTCTCGCGTCGATACGAAGGCCAACAAATTGGTGGCAACGATCGCGGCCGGCATCCCGGGAACTGGTGGGGAGATTGCGTTTGGGGAGGGATCGGTCTGGGCGACCGTTTTCCAGATTCCGATGACGAGAATTGATCCAGCGACCAACGCGGTGGCTCAGCAATGGACCGGCGCGGGAGGGGACAGCATCCGAGTCGGGCACGGATCGATCTGGCTCTCGGATTATGCCCACAGTGTTGTGTGGCGGCTGAGTCCGATACAACCTTAGTCGAGAGGGGTCTAGCGAGCCGGGTCCTCACTGCGCTCGCTTGCGGCTTTCTTCTTGTCGTCGCCATCGTCCTTCGGCGCCGGTGGCTTGAAGGTCCCGGCAAGAACGTCTTCGAGGGTCACCTGTAGTTCGGGGGAATTCGGAGCCACATTCGGCTCGAAGCGGGCCACCACTTTGCCGTTCCGATCCACCAGGAATTTTGTATAGCTCCAATGAACCTCGCCGCCCGTCGATCCTTTCTTGTCACCGGTGAGGAAGCCGTAGAGGGCGGCTTGATCTTTTCCGCGGACAGATGTGCGCGCAAACACTCGGAAGCTCAGGTGCATCTCGCCGGTGTACATCTTTTGAATGTCTGCGTCTGTGCCAGGCTCTTGCTTGCCAAAATCGTTCGATGGCACTCCAATCACGACCAATCCTTTGTCTTTGTAAGTTTTCTGGAGCTCGTCCAGCAAGGCAATCTGATCGTGGAAAATGGATTGGCTGGCAAGGTTGACGATCATTAGTACTTTGCCCTTGAACGAGGAGAGCGAAACTTCTTTGCTGTCGAACCCGACGAGCGAGTAATCGTAAACGGTTTTCGCCGGCTTCTGGGCTGGCTTTTCGACCGGCACGAGGCGGGCAACTACTACGGCGAGAAGCAGCCAGCAGCTCACCGTCAGACTTTCGCGAATCACATTGCCAATATGCATCGACCTTTTCGAGTCCACTTGAAAGACAATTCTACTGCTGGGCGTGATCCCACATCTTCTGCTTCTCCTCTTCTTGACGCTTCTCGAATTGCTTCATCGCCTCCGGAGGCATGAACTCGGCAGCCACCGGCCACACGGTAAAGTCGCGGAGCGCCATTCGCTGCGCCGTGCCATGCATGGACAGCAATGCACCCTCAAGCTCCAGAAGCGAGCCGCGCGGCAGCGCCAACTCATGCTCGTTCGGCTGGTACATCGTTCCTACCGGATAATCCAGGAACGGCGTACTCGTCTGCTCGATATGATTTCCGAGGATGTGGGCTACTGGCTTGCCTTCAGTGAACTTAACCAGCCGCGCGGTGCTGGCCTGAAACGCGCCAAAGTCATGCACGTATAGCCGTCCCGGATAAAGACTGTCTCCGGGCAACAGCAGTGTCGTGTTTCGGTCATACAATGCTACGCTCAGGTCGCTATGTCCTGGAATCGGCACCATGTCGATCACACGGCCACCCAAATCCACATGACCAATGTCGGAGGGCCAATGTTCGATCCCCCAGAAGCGCTTGGTCGCCTCTAATTCCGCCGGCACAAACTCAACCGGCACTGCCGGATCGTGTATCGCCTGCACCTCTGCGTCTCCCGCGATGTGATCGTCATGGGGGTGCGAGTGCACGACGATCAACGGAATGCTGGTCCGCTGGTTGCGCGTCAACCAATTCTTGACGGTCCGGCGAAGAGTCGGAGCGAGATTTCCATTTCGCGATCCTGTGTCCATCAGCAGGGCCTTGTCCTTACCGAAGAACAGGTAGATGAAGGGCTTCTCGAAGTCGGTACAGGGTGACTGCCGCAGGATGTACAGATTCGGATTGTACTCATGCACCTGCCACTCGGGAATTTCCATACACTTCGGCCCTTGCGAGAACCACCGCGCCGGCAGCACTCCCCGCTCAATCGTGCCTCCATCTGGCTGCGGGAGCTGCGCCAAGGCGCAGCAGGAGCACAGATATAACGCTGCCAGGCTGGCGGCGAAGGGCGAGAATCTCGGCATAGTGACCTCAAGCGTGGAACAAGCGGCTGACATCAGGTAAGGTACAACACTTCAGCAAAACTGACTCGCCCCTGGTTTGGGCACGAGCCAGTTGTGCGGCAGAAAAAATCAGAAGCTGTAGCGTAGAGAAACCTGCATTCTCCGGGCATCGACGAGTTGTTTGCCATACACGCCGAAGCTGCTCGCGCTGAAGGGGTTGCCCTGGACACTGTGGGGATCGAATCGGACTGAATTGGTTGTGTTGAAGACGTCCCATTGAAACTTCAGAGTTTGTCCCTCGACCACTCGAAACTCTTTTGTGACACTGCCGTCGATGGAGAAATAGCCATCGCCCCGGAAAATGTTTCTTTGCCCCGAAATACCTGCAAAGGGCGCTCCAATGTTTGCCAATGCGGGCGTGGGGTTCGGAAACGCGTTCGGCTGGCCATTGACAATGTGGTGGCCTCCGGAAGAGACCGGACCCGAGACTAACGCAAAGCTCTGCGTAGCCCAGTCGGTGCCCCATCCTGCACCATCGACTCCGGAAAAGGGGAGTCCACTCGTCCAGTGCACCAAGCCGGCGACATCCCATCCACCGACTACGGCATTCAACCCTCGATTGGAAGACGCGAGGAAGCTTGCTCCTCGTCCAAATGGGAGTATGTAGTTGAAGTTGCCAGTCATCGCGTGCCGGGTGTCGAAGTCGGAGGGTCCGCGATTTCCTTTGATGTTCCAGGCGTTGACGATGCTGCTGAAAGTTTGATTGTGGTTATAGTCGGTGCGCTCGGAGTCTGAACCGAGATCAATTGATTTTGCGTAGACGTAATTGAGCTGGAACTGGAGGCCATGCGTCATGGCGTGTCGCAGCGAGAGTTGCATCGAATGGTAGCTGCTGGTTCCTACCGAGGCCCACGCATAGAGCGACGAGTACTGAGGGTCGAAGTACCAGTTCAGCGGTCCGGGCGTGAACCCGGAACCGGAATAGAACGATCCGGTGTCCAGGCTATAGAGAGGAAAGGTTTCATTCCCGACGACGCTCGAGCCCCACAGTTTCTGATAGATATTTTGGGTCGCTGTGAAACCGTTGCCGACGAGGTTCGGAAACATGTCCTCCCAATAAGGAATGGTCGGCATCGTGCTCGCGGGCACTCCTTTTAAGCTAGCGGCTGACATCGACTGGGAGGCTTTAAAATAATCCATGCCGCTTTTCGGATCGACCAGATCGAGCGCAGTCGCCAGGTCGAGATTCTGCAGAAGTCGCTTTCCGAGCCGTCCCACATACGCCGCTTCCACCGTCCAGGCATTGTTCACCTGCCGCTGGATCGAAAAGTCCATAACCTCGGCATAGGGTGTCTTCACGCGGTTGTCCACGCCCCATGACAAGGCCTCGATGTTGCCGGGAGTGACCGGGAACGAGGTCTCCGGCGAAACCGTCGGGATTATCTCGGTTGGAACAGAGGTGACGGAGGCGAAGCGCGGAGCATGGTCCGTGGTCAAATCGATGGGGCTGTTGACCCTTGATGACAAGCCATAAGCGCCGTTCGCATCAAACGTATTGACGATGCCCTCGCCGAAGTGATCGTAATAAATACCGAAGCCGGCGCGGACCGACGTCATCCCCTCGCCGAACAATGACCCGAGAAATCCGGGCAAATGCGATGGCGAGTAGGCCATGGCAAATCGTGGGGCGATGTCTCCCTTGTCTTTCGCCCACATGCCCGGCGCATTGTTTGCATGCCCGGCGCCGGAAAATGAAATTTCCGGCTGATTGGTAATGCCCTGCGCCATGCCCGTGGCGCGGGCATGGAACCACTGATCCAAACCGAATGAGGGTGCGACTTCCTGTCCATTGACCTCATACGGCGTCTGCAAGCTCGTGTAGCGCAGTCCGTAGGTCAGGGTCACACTGCGAGTCGCCTTCCAACTGTCTTGCAGATAGAATTCAAGCTCGTTCGATTTGTAGCTCCGGGCCAGCGGCAGACCGTGTCCCACCGAGGTAAGGCTGTTGCCCGATGCTTTGTAGTTGAAGTACTCGCTTGCAACCGGGATGATGCCCGCCACGGCTGCGATGGCATTGCTATACGCCGTATCGAAACTGCCGTCAATCGCGGGGATCCCCAACTGTGGAAAGGCCGATGCATCGAGGTCCTGCCCCGTGTTCGCGATCGAACCCATGCCCAGACTGTAGTATTGGACTTGGGCGTTGTTGAAGGCGGTGGCATCGGTCTGGAAGTTGTTATGAATCAAGCGGTAGTTGAAGCCGCCTTGCACCGTGTGGTTCCTCTTGGTCCAGCTCACATCATCCACAAAGTTGTGCAGCGGAATATTGACGACCAAATCGGTTGTAGCGGCCGTTAAAGGTGCAATGTTGGCGAAGTTGACGAAGTCGCCATGCAGTGAGCCGCGATTCGAGAATGCCTGACGGATGTATCCGTAACGCAGGTTGTTCACCAGGTTATTGGTAAGCATCCAAGTGTGCCCGATGGCGAATCCCTTGTTGTTGCTGTACGTCTTTGTGCTGGGACTGCCGCCGGGATATGTCACGGTGCCGGTCAGATTGTCACTTTCCAGATTGCCGCGCCCGAAAAGCCTGTGCTTGGCGGTGGCGTTGTAGTCGAGTTTCACGATGTTCGTGATGTTCGACTGCGGAGCCGGCGAAGAGAATGTATACGAGCCAAAGTTGTAGCCATCGCCAAGTAGACTTCCATTTGCCACCGGAAGCGTCGCGAAATACTCGAGCGCCGCCGAGTCAACGCCGGGACCGAGCGGACAGGTTCCTTCTCCCGAGCAGTGCGGGTCCATTTGGGCAATCGTGGAAGGACTTAGCGTGGTCGTCCCTCCCTGGGCATTCACATAGGTGAGGTATCCTTGGCGCAACCCCGGGCTGGCGGTTGTTCCCAGGGGAACCTCGTTGATGACTTGCTGGTTCTGTGCGATCTTGTCGGCTTCGTAACTGGCGAAATAGAAAAGCTTGTCTTTCACCACCGGTCCGCCGATCGAGCCTCCGAAGGTGTTGCGGAGATATTTTCCGGGCACGTTGGGCTCGCCGTTCTGGAGCTGTGCCTGCTTGTTGAACCAGTCATTGGCTACGGTATTGGTTGGCCGGTAGTATTCATAAGCGCTGCCGTGGATGTGGTTGGTGCCGCTCCGCGTAACCACCGAGACTTGGGCTCCGGAAGAGCGGCCGGAGTCGGCATTCGCACTGCTGGTGACTACTCGGAACTCGTCGACTGAATCGCGCGTCGGCCGCAGAACTCCAGAGAATGCGTAGCCCCGTGTCTGCGTATTGTTATCGATACCGTCGAGCGTCAAATTGCTCTGATCCGAGCGCGCTCCGTTGACGGCGCCGGCGCGACTGTCGGAATCCATGTCTGTCGTCGATTGATCTCCCAGTGACAACACTCCGGCCTGCAGCGACAGCAGAGAAAACACGTTGTTCCCCTGGAATGGCAGGCTCTGGATCTGGGTCTGGTTAAATGGCGTTCCAATGGTCGCGTCAACCGCATTCAACGCGGACGTGTCCGACACTACATCGACCGTGGTGGTACTGCTGCCTACCTTCAAGGTGATATTGAGGGTCGCCGGCTGGTTCACGAGCAGCACAACTCTTTCTGCCTGTTCGTTGAAACCCGGAGCAAGAATCTTGATCAGATAGGCCCCGGGGGGAATCTGCTGGAAACTGTACGCGCCCTTCTCGTCGGTCTTGTGCGTCTGCGAAAAACCGATTGAGGTCTCGGTGATTGAGACATCCACGTCCGACACCACCGCACCCGTGGGGTCGGTCACATCGCCGCGAACCGAGGTGGTTGCGGTTTGCGCATGGGCCGTGATTGCCAACGACACAAAGAGAAACAGGGCAAGTGAGAAACGCTCCGCCCCAACGGAGGTCAACGAAAACTCCAAGCTAGTGTTTTTCTCTCTACGTAGGTAACTCATATCAGCCTCCTTGAATCCCGAGGCTCAGATTGACTTGCGAGCCCCTTCCCCCGGACACACGCATGCCTCGGCGCCTTTAAGCAGCGCTAATTCGCCTGCGGGTCTTGAGGGCAACTAACGGGCCGGACAGCAAAGTCCGTGCGAAGCGTCGACGGGGACGCACACAATTGTTAACTAGTGTTGTGCATCCTCAATGATTGGTTCCTCAGTGTCAAAGCCAATGTTTCGATGGGAACGATGAAAGTCCTGGATGACAAGTCACGACAGAGAACACAAAAGGGCTAGGCTAGAGGATGAATCTGGGTACGGCAGGCGGCTGCTCGACTTTAGTTCGCGGTGGGTCGACGCGAACTCGGCGTCAGCACGGTCAACTCGCCGACCTGTTCCCTTTTCACCGCGCCGCTAAGCTGCGAAGCGTGCTCGATCATCCACAGTTCTGGAATGATTTCGCCGACCAGTTTTCCGTGACAGAAAATTCTCACCACCGAACTTTCCGAAACGACAATACCTACTGCGTTGGTCACGGAGCTCATGTTGGCAGCCGCAAGGTGACGGCTGCCGAGGCCCAGAGGCACGTCCACCTCGACAGCCGTTGCGTCGAGGTAGCGGCATGCGGAAAGGAAAATTCCGCCTTGACTCACCACGAAACCGCCGTCCAACTGTGCCAATTCTTTCACGGTCCCACGGAGATTAAGATTGGTGACACGGCGCGAACCTTCAGGATGACCTGATAATGGATCCAAGATTAGCGATCTGGATCTGCTGAGCACGGCATCGGCGTCGCCGAGCATGAACAGGGTGCCAACGCGTCGTCCTTCGCGGCCCTCGCGAGCGATCTCAACTGCGAGCTCAATCAGCGATTCTAGAACGTCAGGATCGTATTCCGTCACTTGGCAGAGAATGCTCTCAAACATCCATCTCTCTCCTGTCACGCTGATGCCCGGAACTCGTAGCGCCAGAACCCCCAGCCATCGCGGCAATGTGAACCTTGCGGATCATGCAGCACATAATATCGATGCCGATGGAGCGTGGGAAAGTTCATTTGCAGGAAGGCAATTGCCCGTCGACCCAAAATCGCAGTTGCACCACCGATCTCAAGACAGGCGAGGCGTTTTACCAGATCAGGCCCTAGTAGGGCCCGATTATGCCGCCGATGTGGCGAGCGGCCGGCTTTGGATGCGCGGGCTTAGCGGACAGCAGTGTCCGCTCCACAGGACTCGCATCCAGTACATCCAGATACTTCAGGCCGCTGCCGGTGTTGAACAGGACTACCGTGTCTTCGGGCTTGAAGAATCCGCTGGCACGCAGTTTGCGATAGGCAACCAGGGACGCGGCGCCTTCCGGGGCGGCAAAAATTCCCTCGGCTTTCGACCAATGACGCGTGGCATCGAGGATCTCTTCGTCTGTGGCGGCGACGGCCGTACCTTTGCTCTGCTTGAGTATGTCGAGGATCAGGTAGTCGGCGTAAGGCTTCGGCACGCGAAGGCCGGAGGCCAGAGTTGCGGCATTGGCCCACGCCTCTGACGAGGACTTGCCCTCATCCCACGCTTTAACAATCGGAGCACAGCCCGAGGACTGCACGGTGATCATCTTTGGGCGTTCGGAACCGATCCAACCCAGCGCTTCCATCTCCTCAAAGGCCTTCCACATGCCGAGCAGACCAACTCCTCCGCCGGTTGGGTAAATGATTCCCTGCGGCACCTTCCAGCCCAGCTGCTCGGCCACTTCGTAGCCCATGGTCTTTTTGCCTTCGACGCGATAGGGCTCTTTGGTGGTGGAGACGTCGAACCAGCCGTCTTTTTCCCAGAATGTTTCCTGCTTGAGTTCGACAACCTTGCGGGCGCAATCGCTGATCAGGCCTTCGACCAAGGTCACATGCGCGCCGTAGTAGTCGCATTCGATGCGGTTGGCCGCGGGCACATCCGTGGGCATGAAGATGTGGGCCTCGAGCCCTGCCGCCGCAGCGTAGGCGGCAAGCGCTCCGGCGGCGTTTCCGGCGGAGGGAATCGCCAGCTTCTTCATGCCGAAGCGGCGAGCCATGGTCACGCATGCCGAGAGTCCGCGCGCTTTGAACGATCCGGTGGGATTGAGGCCTTCGTCTTTGATGAAGACGTTAGGGTATTCGCGGCTGGCCAACATGGGAGTAAAGCCTTCGCCGAGCGAGACGGGATCGGCTTCGGGCAAGACGGCGTCGTAACGCCACATGGTGGGTGCGCGGCCGGCGAGGCGTCCAGCCGAGAAGGAACGCTTGATGGCGGCGAGATCGTAGCGGGCGTAGAGAACACCTGCATCTTTGAGGCAGACCGTTTGCGGACGATCCGCAGGATAATGTTCGCCGCAGCGGGTGCATTCCAGATGGGTCAGCATGCCGAAGCGAGTTTAACATTGGGAGGGGACAGCTCTCGGCTCTCGGCTCTCGGCTCTCAGTTGTCGGTCTCAGTCACTCTCTCTCGGGGTCGAATCGGGCTTTGCGCTTGCGGGCTTTGTTTCGTCCTTGGCTGCCATTGCCGACTTGAAGCCGCGAATGCTTTCGCCCAAGCCTTTGCCAAGTTCTGGGAGTTTCTTCGGGCCGAAAACCAGCAGGGCTATACCGGCGATGATCAGAAGATGCATGGGTTGAAACAAGCCTTCGAACATGGTTCCTCTTCTCGTGGGTGTGATGTGTTGTCGGAGAGTGGCGCGGGCGTGCCAATGTGCCCGCGCACTCCCATCTTTTGACCCAGCAATGGGTCTAAGGCTTCGATCGCAAATACGATAGGCTCAGCGTGCTACTGTCACCGACCGCTTCTTCGCGCCTGATCCGCGTCTTCGGCCAAGTCGCGCAGGAACTGCGTGAATTGGTTTGACTGGCCAATGAAGAGGCCGTCATTCGTGAGGGCGTTTACCGCTCCCATGGCCGCGCCCTTCGTCTCGGTGGGTCGAATGATCGAAACGGGTGGGAAGTTGCGGCTAAGGAAATGTGTGGGTTCGGGCATGATGAGGTTGGTCTGGAAATCCTCACCGCCGAGCGGCGGAGTGTTCAGATTAGGAAAGCTAACCGAGACCCCGGTCACGGGATCAATCACGTTTTGCGCCGGAGTCACGTTTCCTGCTTTGTCGTGCCAGGTCTGGAAGTGACAGATTTCTGTCCCGCCGATGCTCATCAGGATGCGCAAAACCTCCACGCTGGTGGCTCGCTGTGACAGTTGAGGATAGAGGCTTGTGCCGCCCTGCTCGATCCAGGCGAAGTGAAAGCCCGCAGTATTGGCCACCGCCTGGAGGAATGTTGAATTGCTGACATCGGAGTCAGTTCTGGGGATGGCGGTGTGCTGTCCAACGGCAAGAGTAGGAACGGCGTTGCGAAACTTGTCACCCAAATCCGGGTTCCCACCGCGGCTACGATACCGAGTCCACCAATCCGTGTGGACGCTGAGTTGGGTCAGGTTGGTGATACGGCCGAAGGTTTTGTTCGATCCTGTCGCCTGGCTGGCCGGTAGCGTGCGGAAGGCATCGAGGCTGACGGTATCGGCACCCTTGGACGCGAGATAGGCGTTCAGGAAGGTCTCGTGGCTTAGCTCGTCTTCGGTGTTGTCGGCAATATATTGGTCCATGTCCTGGTCAAGCTGCTTGATGTCGATGGTATAGGCGGTGTTTCCTCCGGTCGGCTGAGAGGGATAGCCAGGAATCAGCTTGCTCGCCAATTTCGCAACTTCCCCGTTCTGAACACCGGCGAGTTCGGCGTATTGCAGCCAGATATCGCTTTCGATAATTTCAGCGGCGGCTGCAAAGCGGAGGAGGGCGGCGTCCCCTTTCGTGAGCGAACCACTGCCTTCTTCGGCTTCCGCAGCAACGCCGAACAAGGGCGCCGCGGAAAGTGCAGCTCCAGCGATGCCGAGGCCTTTCATAAAAGAACGGCGCTCGATCGCGGGCGGTGCTTGAGAGTTCGGCTCATCGGGTGAGTCAGGGAATGCGAGTTCTTCGTGCTTCATGGTTCTGCTCTCCTGATTCTTAAGAATGGCGTTGAAGTTCGAAGCAGGGACTGCGAAGTCAACGTGAGGGCAGGATAGGATCGGGGCTCCGTGATGGTGTCATCGGAAGGTTTGAGAGTTGTAAAAGAATGGTCTCGTATGAAATCCCCACCCTTCGACGTCGCTCCGCCGATGATCCCCATCCTAACGTCGAAAAAAAAGCGACGTTAGGATGGGGCACCCGGGCGACGAACGCGGTTACGCGGCGATCTCGTAGAGGAATTCGACGTAGGAGCGCACGGCACCGTCCATTCCGAGGACCTTGGGATTAGCGGATTCGATCAGGTAGTACTCGTCGGGCGCGTGCGCGCCGTCGCCGTGACCGAGGCCGAAACCGCCTGCCGGCAGGCGGAGAGGATCGCCGGTGAAGACGTACCCCGGCCACGATCCGGGACTGCGCGGCAACACGATCGGGTCAATGCCTTTCGCGCGGTAAACTTTCAACTCGGTTTGAATGATTCTGGCGTCGACCGAAGTGCTGTTGGGGTCGTAGCCGCCCGTCATGTTGACCTCGATGTCGCTGAATCCCTGCTCGGCCAAATGTGCCTTCAGCGCGGCCAGAGCGTCAGACGCGGTCATGTCAGGGACGAGACGGAGATCAAGCTTGGCGACGGCGCGATGCGGCAGGATCGTCTTTCCGCCCGGCCCGGTATAGCCTCCCACCAAACCTTCGATGTTCACGGTGGGCCGAGAGAGCAGCAATTCGAGCGATTCCTGCCAGCCGACGTCATTGATCCAGTGCGTGACACCGTGCGCTTTTTTGGCCAGATTTTCATCCATCCGGTTGGCGGCGATAGCGATCATCTGCTTTTCTGCGGCGGAGAGAGGACGAGCTTTATCGGCGAAGCCGGCGATGGCCGGCGTGTTGCCGTCGGCCGAGACCAGCGTATTCAGAGCATGAATCAAGCGCCAGGCAGGGCTGTCGACGCAGGCCTTCAAACTGGAGTGAACGTCGTGGGTCGGACCGCGTCCCCAGTGTTCGCCACTCGAGACCAGTTCCAGTTCGATCACGCCCTTGGCGCCCAGTTCCACGGTGACGCTGCCATCAAGCTCCTGCGCAGCGTCGGGCAGAAAGATTCCATCCGACCTTTTTAACGCCGCTACGACCTCGGGGCGATGCACGATCTGGGCGAAGTGCGGCGAGCCAATCTCCTCTTCGCCTTCGCCGACGAAGGCGAAGTTCACAGGCAGCTTGCGGCCCGCGCCGCGGATGGCGTGCAAGGCGGCAAGGAACGTGGCCTGGGGGCCCTTCTGATTGACGGCGCCGCGCCCGATCAGGATTTTGCCGAGGCCGGGCTTGTCGACCAGGGCCGCGTCCCATGGCGGCGAGGACCACTCCGAGGGCGTGACCTGCTTCACGTCATACATGAAGTAAATGCCGATGGTCCGGGGAACACCGGCGTCGAGAGTCGCGAAGATGCCCGGCTGTCCGTCGGTTGGAATTTTGGAGACGGACTGAAAGCCGGCGTCGCGCAGCATCTGCATGGTCAGTTCGCAGCCCTCGTTGACTCCGCGGTTTTCGGCGGCAATGGAGGGCTGGTGAATCCAGGTTTGCAGGCGCTTTACGGATTCATCATGACGCTTTTCGATTTCAGCCCAGACCGGTTCCAGGTCGGCCTTTTCGGCGTGCGAGAGACGCGGAAGAGTCAGGGCAGCGGCAGCAGCGGCGGATCCGACTACAAAGTCTCGTCGATTCATGCACGAGAGGGTACCGCGAGCGCGAAACGAAGTCTAGGGGCCAGCGCGACGAGGCCCCCGTTGTCCGCAGAACGTTTTTTTATAGATTCATTTGCAGGAGCAGGCAAAAGAGGTAGCATGTCCGCAACCGTGATTACAAACAAAGACTCGGGTCGCGCCTCCGAGCTAGTTGTGTCGGTTTAGAGAGAGTAAGGGGCCTGAAAGATGGGACGAACACGATATGCTTGGCGCGAAGTTTACGTGTCAGCTCTGCGAGAATGTGATCCGAAAACAAGAATCGCTCTCATTAAAAAAGCAACCGTCGCGCTGGAAAGACGCTATGCGGAATGGGGCGACACCCCTGGGACTCCCGCTGAACTAAAAGCCATTCGAGAAGCGATCTTCGACCTTCAGAATCTGCTGAGAGAGAAACAGGCCTCACGTCGCGCTTCAAGCCGCGGGTGAGGAGCATCCGGGCACAACCTGCATGCAATCTTGCGTCGGGACCTAGCTACTGCGCTCCGGTGCCGGCAGTGTGAGTCGGCCGCTGAGACCGCCGATGATGGCTCCGACGACGAGCGTGGCCACGAGCGTTTAGCCGACCTCGATCAAAAACAGGTCGTGGAGCAGAACCAAGGTCGAGGGCACGGTCACCACCGAACGGTGGACTGGCAGGATCACTTCCGCCAATCTCTTTTCAACTCAGTTGCCTCCGGCAATTTCGGAGGTTTTCGTTTAGTATTTGTGGTCACCTCACACCACGGAGATTAGGGAATGAAAACGTTTCTGGTCGGCCTGGTCCTGGGATTCGTAGCGGTTCCTGCGCTGGTCTACTTCTATTTTTCCTCGGGCAGCGCTCCGGTAGCAACGGCGGCGCCGCCTCTGCCGTTTGAAAAGATGATGGCGCGCATGGCGCTGCATGCGCGACTGGATAAGGAAATGCCGAAGACGGTGCCCGTGACCGCCGACGAGGGTGCGTACGCGGCCGGGGCTAAGGTCTACAAGGAGCACTGCGCGGTGTGTCACGGGCTGCCGGCACAAGCTCAGACGGCCATCGCCAAGGGGATGTTTCCCAAACCTCCGGTCCTGCTCGAGGGAAAGGGCGTGACGGACGATTCTCCGGGAGAGACCTACTGGAAGGTGGCGGGAGGAATCCGAATGACGGGGATGCCGGGATTCGACAAGTCATTGTCGACGACGCAGATGTGGCAGGTGAGCCTGTTGTTGGCGAATGCGGATAAGCTGCCCAAGTCGGTGAAGGATAGCCTGGCTCCGGTGCCGGCGACGGTGACGAACGTTAGCCAGCAAATAAACAAGTAGTCACTGCGAAAATCCCCACTTCTCGCGCAAAGAACGCGCGAGAAATGGGGCACCCGCAGGCGCGCCCCCGGCGCTCGCTGTTTCTTCAAAAAATTCTGTCTAACCCGTTTCGGGGGGCGCTCGGCCTGCATGCTATAGTGCGGTTCCCATGGGATCGTTTCTTTTCTTTGCCTTTTCGTGGTGGAGCATTCTGCTGCGGGTTGTGGCGATCGTCCACTTCATTCGGCGGCGCCCGGATTTCTTCTGGATTTGGGTGATCCTGTTTCACTGGGTGGGCGCGCTGGTTTATATCGCGGTTGAGGTCATTCCCGACGCTGGGCTGCTGCGGAGTTCCTTTCAAGTGTTCCCGCGGCGGCGGCGGATCCGCGAACTGGAACGAACCATCCTCGACAATCCATCCGCGGGAAACTACGAAGAACTGGGACTGCTGTATTTGGACGACGGCAACTTCGCCCAGGCGCGCGCGTGTTATGACAAGGCGATTGCCTCCCGTGCAGACGATGTTGACGCGTTCTACCGGCGCGGCGTCGCGGAAGTCGAACTGGGGGACTTTGCCGCAGCTGAGCCAGATTTGGAACGTGCGGTGAGTTCCGATCCGGATTATGACTTCCACCGCGCCAAGGGATTGCTGGCGTGGGCGTACGCGCAGACCGGCCAGGCCGAGAAGGCGAACGCCATGTTTCGGGAAGCGACGCGGATCTCCACAATTTCCGAGACCTACTATCACTACGCGTTGTTTCTTCAGTCGCAAGGACGGATAGCTGAGGCGCGCGTGTGGGCTCAGAAGATTCTCGACAAGAAACCAACCATGCCGGGATATTTGCGGCGGCGGGAGCGGCCATGGTTTCGGAAGGCTAGTGGGCTGCTGGCGAGGCTGCCGGCGTAGGGCTTAATCTCGTGTCGCTCCAGCCGAGCTTGGCTCGGCGGATGGGCAACAGTGCCCGTCCCCACACGAGCACAGCCCCCAAAGGCTGTGGTGTTCCGGTATGATGGCGTGCCGTGAGCCTGACGAGGGAATCCGCACCGAGTTCGCGCAGTCGCGTGGTGCGCGACATCCTGCTCTATGGCGTGTGCGGCGGCGTGCTCATCGCGATCCTGAACCTGACGAAGTACCGCTTTCTGGTGGTCGAGCATTCGGTCGAAATCTATGGCGCACTGGTCGCCGTCCTGTTTGCAGGGCTTGGCATCTGGCTGGGGCAGACACTCACCAGAAAGAAGGCGGCGCCGATCGTCCAAGAAAAGATCGTCAAGGAAACTATAGTCAAGGAAGTTCCGGTGCCGGTCGCCAGTCCGTTCGTCGTGGATGAGACGCGCGTTAGCAAACTCGGCATCACCGCGCGTGAACTGGAGATTCTTGGGCTCATCGCCGCCGGGTTGAGCAATCGGGAGATTGCCGACCGGCTCTTTGTTAGCGAAAACACCGTAAAGACCCATTCCAGCCGGCTGTTTGACAAGCTCGGCGCTAAGCGGCGGACCCAGGCCGTGCAGATCGGCAAGACCGCCCGGCTGATTCCGTAAGGCCTCTGCCCCACCCGAAAGCATGATTTTTCGCTGCCAAATGCAAAATCACCCGAAAGTGTGACGACATCGCGCACGTCTCCGGCTACATTTCCGGACATGAAAGCGGCAAAGGAGGCTCATGAAGCGCGTAACCGGCATGGGCGGAATTTTCTTTAAATCAGAAAATCCGCAGCAGCTCTACGACTGGTATGAGAAGCATCTCGGTATCGAGCGCGAGCCACACGGCCAGGGAGCATCGTTTCACTGGCGCGAGTTGCAGGCCGCCGACGGCACCGAACCCGGTCCCAAAGCCTTGACTGCGTGGTCGATCTTCCCGCAGACGACTAAATATTTCGGCGCGGGCAAAGCCGGCTTCATGATCAACTATCGCGTCGAAGATCTCGACGCCCTGCTGGAAGAGCTGAAGAAGTCAGGGATCGAAATCGATCCTCACCGGCAAGACTACGACTACGGCCGCTTCGCCTGGATCACCGATCCAGACGGCAACCGCATTGAGTTATGGGAACCGCCAAAGCTAAGGGAAGACTGACCCTCACGCCGGGTCCCTCGCGACATTTGGGTATGTGAATGCTGGATTCTGGGAAAAGGAGACTGCAATTCAATGAAAAAGACAGTTCTGATTTTTGGATTGATTTCCGGCGCGCTGTCCGCCGTGATGATGGTGCTCACGGTCCCGTTCGTCGACAAGATCGGCTTCGAGAAAGGAGAAATCCTTGGGTACACCACGATCGTGCTCTCGGCGCTTATGGTGTTCTTCGGGGTTCGTTCGTACCGGGAGAATGCTGGGGGCGGGCGCCTGACATTTGGCCGTGGGTTCGCCGTCGGCATCCTGATCACGTTGATCTCCAACGCGTGCTACGTGGGCACCTGGGAAATCCTCCGGTACACATGGATGCCCGACTTTGCCGAGAAATATGCCGCCCACATGGTGGAGCACGCCAAGGCGTCCGGGGCGAACCAGCAGAAGGTGGCGGAGACAGAGGAAAAAGCAAAGCAGTTCAAGGTGATGTATGACAATCCGGCGATCAATGTGGCCATGACCTTCATGGAAGTTTTTCCGATCGGGCTGGTGGTGACGCTGGCCTCGGCCGGGATTCTCCGCAAGAAGGTGAGCGAGCCTGGCAATTTGAGTAACTGAGCTTGGGGGATTTCGGTGCTAGGGACAGGTGAGTTGGCCGCTGCCGGAGACCACCAGAGTGCTGCCATTGTTGGCGGACGCGGTCGCGGTTACGTACACGCTCCCCGACGCACTGGGGGCACATTGTACGGTTACAGTGCCGGTGCCGTTAGAGACTACGGTTGCGATGGTCGCGTTGGTGGGATTGTTGACGACGAACTGTCCGCTGTAGGGAGCCACAAAAGTCAACGGACCGGTGTAGGGCGGGAGGCTGAATGTGCCGGTCGCCGTGAAGACGACCTGTCCAATGGGAGAGCTTTCGGCGTCCGCCGTCTGGGGCGTGACGACGATTGAGGTGAGCACCCGGCCGATGCTCTGGTTGCTCGAGCCGCACGAGATCAGGCCTGCGGCGAGAAGTGTGAGTACACAAGAGACGAGTAGCCAATGGCGGAGAAGCATGAACGATTCGATCAATCTTTCCTTCTGCGAGGGTGCGGTTGGGCCCTGTTGTAGGCTTTCTTCTGCCCCTCGGGGCTTGTTTATTTCCTACATTTACCCACGACTTGCGCCCTGGGCTTTATTCTTGCGCCGCTTCGCGGCTCGAAACGCATCGCTATTTGTTCTCTTGTCTGCACGCTCAAGCTACGACACAGAGTCTATTTTGGTATTAACTATTCTGCCTGATGGGAAGGCGATGTCAAGCCATGGTCCGCTCGGGACTGGTGAGTGGCTGATGGTAAAATAGATGATGGTGACGAGTTCGAAGCCCCCCATCCGGCTGCTGGCGACCGATATCGACGGCACGTTGCTCAATCCACAATTTCAGATTTCCGATGGCGACCTGGCGGCGCTGCGGCGGGCGCATGCGGCCGGAATCGAAATTGTGCTGGTCACCGGCCGCAGGCATACGTTTGCCTTGCCGATCGCAAAACAGCTTGGATTCGATTTGTGGCTGATCAGTTCCAATGGGGCGGTAACGCGGTCGCTGGCCGGAGAGAGGTTCCATCGCGACTTGATGCCGGCCGAAACTTGCCGGCGGCTGTGCGTGGCGATGCAAGAATTCCGGGGCAACACCGTTCTGACCTTTGACACCGAAGGTAAGGGTGCGATTGTGCTGGAGCGGCTCGATGAACTGGGCGAGAGCATCCGGCGATGGCTTGAGAAGAATAGGGAGTACATCGAGTTCGTGGTGCCCATTGAGAGGGCGCTGACGGCTGATCCGGTGCAGGCGATGTTTTGTGGGTCGATGGCGCGGATGAGCAAGGCTTTGCAGGCCCTGGGACAAGCCGGGATGGATGGGCTGGTGACGGTGTTGCGGACCGAGTATCCCCTGCGGGATTTGTCGATGATCGACGTACTGAATACGGGCTGCTCGAAAGGGCATGCCCTGGAGCGCTGGGCGGCCTATCGCGGCTATCGGCGCGAACAGGTCATGGCCGTCGGTGACAATCATAATGACGTAGAGATGCTTGAGTTTGCGGGGTATCCGGTTATCATGGGGAATGCCTGCGCCGAGCTGCGCGGCCGGGGTTGGACGGTGACCCGGGGGAATGACGAGTGCGGCGTGGCGGCTGCAGTCGAGGCTGCGCTGGGGCAATCGTCGTTGGTAGCCCCGTAGTCGTTGGCTGGGATTCGGGGTTGGTAACAGATGAGACGTCTGTACTCATATCTATTGCGTGTTGGGGCCGTCGCAATTCTGGCGGCGGCGGCACTTCCCTGCTTTGCCGCCGAGGTGGCAGTGTTGAGGAACGGATTCACCATCCAACATCAGCGGCGCGAAGTTGTTGGGGAGGTTACGCGTCTTTATATGAGCGCCGACGGAGCCAGCTTTGTGGACATACCTACGGCCGAGATCGATCACTACGAGGAAGCACCAGATCCGCCGGTTTCGGAATCGGGAGTTGCAAACGAGACAAGGTCAAGAACACCACCTCTCGCAAACTACGCGAGAAATGGGGCACCCATGTCGCAGCCTAGCTTCCGCGCGCCGGGTTCGGTGGATCTGAATGAAGTGGTAAATGTGGCAAGTGGGCGTTACCGGCTGGATCCTGACCTGGTGAACAGCGTGATCAAGGCGGAGAGCGGATTCAATGTGCGTGCCGTGTCGCCGAAAGGGGCGCAAGGGCTGATGCAACTGATGCCGGGAACCGCGTCGCAGCTCGGCGTGCCAAATGCGTTTGATCCGCGGGCCAACGTGGAGGGCGGGACGAGATATCTGCGGGAGTTGCTGGAGCGCTACAACTTTGACCTGGTGAAGGCGCTGGCCGCTTACAACGCCGGGCCGCAACGGGTGGAACAGTTTGGCGGGGTGCCT
>Ga0307477_10000085_pt1 | contig 136693 bp, 127 predicted proteins | sample atmos_gasesECM2C_FD_203316 | JGI IMG/M metagenome (GOLD analysis project Ga0307477, IMG submission 203316) | Hardwood forest soil microbial communities from Morgan-Monroe State Forest, Indiana, United States - atmos_gasesECM2C_515 | ecosystem: Environmental > Terrestrial > Soil > Temperate... | reverse complement strand
CCATCGTGTCTTTGTTTTCTTTCAGGAAACTGCGGGCGTTCTCGCGCCCCTGTCCGATGCGCTCTCCTTTGTAGCTGAACCACGAGCCCGACTTCTCCAGGATATTTTGGGCCACCGCCAGATCGATCAGGTCGCCTTCGCGCGAAATCCCTTCGCCATAAAGAATGTCGAACTCCGATTCGCGGAACGGCGCCGCCACTTTGTTCTTCACGATTTTGACTCGGGTGCGCGAGCCGGTGACCACGTCTCCTTCTTTAATGGCCGCGATGCGCCGGATGTCGATGCGCACCGACGAATAGAACTTCAGCGCGCGCCCGCCAGTCGTGGTTTCCGGATTGCCAAACATGACGCCAATCTTTTCGCGGATCTGGTTAATGAAGATCAGGCAGGTGCGCGACTTGGCCACCGTCCCGGTCAGCTTGCGCAGCGCCTGCGACATCAAGCGTGCCTGCAGGCCCATGTGGCTGTCGCCCATTTCGCCATCGAGTTCAGCCTTCGGAACGAGCGCCGCGACCGAATCCACCACCAGCACGTCAATAGCGTTCGAACGCACCAGCGCTTCCGTGATTTCCAGCGCCTGCTCGCCATAGTCGGGTTGCGAGACCAGCAGGTTGTCGACGTCCACACCGAGCTTCTTGGCATAGCCCGGATCGAGCGCATGCTCGGCATCGACAAATGCCGCCATACCTCCGGTCTTTTGTGCCTCGGCAATTACCTGCAAGGCAATGGTAGTTTTGCCAGAAGACTCCGGGCCAAATATTTCAACGACACGCCCGCGCGGAAAGCCGCCCACGCCCAGCGCGGCATCGAACGAAATCGCGCCCGTGGAAATCACCGCGATGGGGACGATGGCTTCCTTCGACCCCAGCCGCATGATGGAACCTTTGCCAAACTGCTTTTCAATTTGCGCGAGTGCGAGATCGATTGCTTTGACGCGCTCGTTATTACGCTCAATGTTGCGCTCTTCGGTCCTGCTACGTTCGTCGGCCATAATGGCTGCTCCTGTGTATGAATCTGGAATTCGGGGTACGAATCCCTCGTAGCCTACACCCGCGGGCTGGAGCGTGAAGTGTCGGCGGTCACATCAGTTTGGTCAGTTTAGCACAAAGCGAATAAAAGGCGAAGCGAGAAGGTGATGGACCTGGTTCGGGCTTGAGATTACCCTGTACGCGACGATGGCTCCGCCTGAGCATAGTGTCGACTTGATTCCAATCCACGTCCGCTTGCTGGACGAAGGAACTGAATGTTCGCGCCCCACTCAGGCCGAAAGGCTTGAAAGTGGCCTGTTCGTGATCCTTCCGACTCCAGACTACAACGCGGAAGACGAGCACTGGGAATTCCCCCCCGGATCCATCGTCCGGGCGGTGATTGTGGCTGGCAAGGAGTATCTGCTAGCGGCTAGGCCGTAAAATCTACTTCTTCAGGGACGAACTGCTCGCCACTTGCTAGACTTCTTTGATGCGCAACGACACCGAGAAGGGCCGCGGATCCGAACGGGGTACAGATGTTGGAGGCTCGTCCCTCTACCTCGTCGCCACCCCCATCGGCAACCTGGAAGACATCACCCTGCGCGCCCTCCGCGTCCTCAAAGAAGTTGACCTGATCGCCTGCGAGGACACACGCCAGACTCTCAAGCTCCTGAGCCATTACGGCATCCACACGCGCACCGTCAGCTATCACGAGCACAACGAGATGACCAAGGCCGCCGAACTCGTCGTCGACCTTGAAGGCGGCGCGAAGATAGCTCTCGTCACCGACGCAGGCATGCCCGGCATCTCCGACCCGGGATTCCGTCTGATTGCGCTAGCCATCCGGCATCACGTGCCGGTCGTACCGATTCCCGGAGCGTCGGCTTTCCTGGCAGCGCTGGTGGCAAGCGGCCTGCCCACCGATTCCTTCCGCTTCAGCGGATTCCTCCCAGCCAAATCAGGACAGCGCCGCAAGCTGCTGGAAAGCGTTCGCGAGTCTCCAAGAACACAGGTGTTCTACGAAGCTCCGCACCGGCTGCTGGAGACTCTTTCCGATGTGGTCGAGATTCTGGGCAACGACCGCCACGTAGTGGTTGCCCGCGAAGTGACGAAACTACACGAAGAATTTTTACGCGGACGGGCAGCGGAAGTTTTGGAGCAGTTGAAGGCACGAGGGGACGTCAAAGGCGAAATCACGCTCCTGATCGCAAAGCCTGAGACCCAGCACCTGAGACCTGAGACCTCCACTGTTAGCGTTGCCCAACGCGTGCGTGAAATCATGACCAAAGAAAAGGCGGATGAAAAGGCCGCGCTGAAGAAAGTAGCTAAAGAGCGAGGGATTGGAAAGAGCGAAGCGTATCGGGAGTGGCAGCGGGGTAAATAGCAGCACGAACGTCCGCGTCGCCGGAACCACGTAGCCCCGGACGCATTCGTCCGGGGGCCGAGCGAAGCTCGGCACGGGCCGCCCTCCTTGGCCGAAAACCTCACATTGCAGATGTCCGGCCATCACCGACAACCTACTTGCGATCCCTTTAGTTTTTGACTAGGTCGACAGCCTTCTGTCGAGCTTCGCTCGACGGTGGCGGACGAATGCGTCCGCCCTACGTGGCATGTGGTCACGCTATCGGCTCGAAACGTGGAAAGACTGGCTATGACGTTCTACCGGCGCAACCTGCCTCACCTGCAACGAGACGCTAAACGGCATTTCGTCACGTTCGTTACCAGAGATCGACGGATCCTGCCGGAGTGGGCGCGCGACATCATCCTTGAATCTATTCGTCACGATGACGCCCTTCGATATGACTTGGACGCCGCTGTAGTCATGCCCGACCACGCCCACCTGATTCTCACCCCACGAATTGATGAGCTGCGGCACAGAGTGATGCCGCTATTTGAAATCATGAAGGCGATCAAGGGAGCCTCAGCACGCAAGATCAACCAACGGCTTGAGCACCATGGGGCTATATGGCAAGAAGAGTCGTTCGACCGCGTGTTGCGATCTGCAGAAGATACAAACGCAAAGCTCTTATATGTCCTCGAGAATCCGGTTCGACGTGGACTCGTAAGTGGCTGGCAAGAGTATCGCTGGGCTTGGCATCGCCCCTTCCCAAACCCATACGAACCGCCCCGAACCGCGTAGATCTATCGTCGATTTCGCACGTAACCACGAACCACGTAGCCCCGGACGCATTCGTCCGGGGGCCGAGCGCAGCTCGGCAGGCGTCTTGTTGGCGATGTAAATCATTACAGACAATTGGTCGAGCTTTGCTCGACGGGGCGGACGAATGCGTCCGCCCCTACGTGTGGTCGTTGCGATCATGCCTGCCTACTTCCCCGCCAGCACCCTCTTCACCGCGTCACTCACCACCTTGCCATCCACCCGCTTCCCGGTCGCTGCGAAGCGTGCCATGGCGGCCTTCATCACTGTCCCCATATCTTTCATCGCAGGAGGGGGCGTCATTTCGGCAATGGCCGCTCGGACTCCGGCTACGATTTCTTCTTCGCCCGCCTCCTTAGGTAGATAAGCCTCGATCAGCTTGATTTCGGCGGCTTCCTTGTCGGCCATCTCCTGGCGTCCGCCTTTGGTGAACTGCTCGACCGAGTCCTTCCGCTGCTTGATCAGCGTCGAGAGCACCTGCTGCGATTCCTTGTCATCGAGCGGTGCCATCTTGTCGACCTCGCGGTTCTTGAGCGCGGTCTTGACCATGCGCAAGGTGGAGAGCCGGTGCTCTTCGCGGGCCTTCATGGCCGTGACAATGTCTTTCTGTATCTGGTCGATGAGAGGCATGGCAGGATTATAGAACGCTGAAAAGGTTAGAGGGCAGAGGGCAGATTGCAGAGGTTAGAACCTTATCCTGAAACCCAGAGTTTGTAGCGAGTGATTCTAACCTCTGCATTCTGACCTCTGCCCTCTGCAATCCCTTCCCGAATCCGGTTGCATCCCTTATTCTGACTTATTCCCATGCTCAAGAAAAACAGGCTCTTCACTCCCGGACCGACGCCACTGTTGCCCCAAGCCCAGACGGCGATGGCTTCCTATAGCGCGCACCATCGCACTGCCGATTTCCGCGCCCTCTTCACGCGCGTTCTCGTCGATCTCAAGGAGTTCATCGGCACGAAGAACGACGTGCTTGTGCTCTCCTCGTCGGGCACCGGTTTCATGGAAGCTTCGATCTCGAACCTGACTTCTCCCGGCGACTGCGTGCTCGTCCTAACCGCCGGAAAGTTCGGCGAGCGCTGGACATCGCTGGCAAAGGCATTTGGCTGCGTCATCGAGACGGTGACCGCCCCCTATGGCGAAACATTTTCGCTGGAGGAGATACGCCGCAAGCTGACGCCCGAGATCCGCTGCGTTTATGTGCAAGCGACCGAAAGTTCGACGGGCGCACGCCATGACGTCGAGGGAATTGCGAAACTGGTGCGCGCTTTGCCAGACACTCTATTCGTCGTCGACGCGATCACTGGGTTAGGCACAACCCGCCTCGACGTCGACGCCTGGGGAATCGACATCATAATCGGCGGCTCCCAGAAGGCGCTGATGATCCCACCGGGATTGGCCTATGGCGCCATCAGCGAGCGGGCGTGGCAGCGCATGGAGACAGCAAAGTCTCCGCGGTATTACTTCGATCTGCGCAAGGAACGAAAGTCGGCGGCCAAAGCGGAGACGGCATACACGCCCGCGACCTCCTTGTTTGCCGGACTGGCCGCAGCGCTTGATTATGTGCGTCAAATGGGGGACGGGAACCTCGTCGCGGGGCGCGACGCGCTGGTCGCGAATGCGGAGTTGTGCGCGGCGATGACGCGTGCCGGCGTCGAAGCGCTGGGCCTGAAACTATTCGCGCCGAGTTCTCCGGCGGCCGCGCTGACTGCCGTCGCTGCGCCGGCCGGCACCGATTCAACGGCCATTTGCAAACGCTTCCGCGAGCAATTTGGCGCGGTCGTGGCCAACGGACAAGCGGAGATGAAGGGACAGCTTTTCCGCATCGCTCACATTGGCTACTACGACTATCTGGACACGGTGGGAGTACTGGCCGCCCTCGAATATGTAATCGCCGAAACCACGGGGAGCAAGGTCGAGTTTGGGTCTGCGGTGCGCGCGGCGCAGGAGGTTTATGCGAATGTCAGAGGTGCGAGGTAAGAGGTCAGAGGTCGGATTGCAGAGGTTAGAGCCCACTGCGCACGCGCCGTCGCTGATATGGGATTTTTCACCTCTGCAATCTGACCTCTTACCTCTGACCTTCTAAGAGTCCAGCGCTTCTCTGCGCAATTTGCGGCTTTCGGCCAGCAGCGACATGGAATGCATCAGATTCTGCAGGGTGACAATCCCGACCAGATGCTGCTCGTCGACAACTGGGATGATACTGAGATTGTTGGCGGAGAGCTTGCGAAAGGCGGAGGCGAGCGACTCCTGCCTGGCGGCAACTTCGAAAATGCGGTTCATCACAGCCTGCACGTAGCCGTTGCCTTCGGCGCGCAGCGCTTCGAGGATTTTTTGCTTCGAGACGACACCCACCATGTCGCTGCCGCGTACCACCGGAAAATCGTCCTGCAGCGTGTGCACGGCCTTTTCGAGCGCGTCCTCCAGCGTGTCGGCGGGAGAGAGGGTCGCGAAGTCGGTGAGCATGACTTCTTCCAGGCGGACGCTTTGCAGCACAGATTGAAATACCGCCGAGCGCTCCTCGAGTTGTGCGCCCACGAAGAGGAAGAATCCAATCATCACCAGCCACCAGTTGCTCATGAGCATTCCAACCATCATGAACATGATGGAGAAGACGTGGCCGATGCGGACGGCGCGTTGGGTGGCTTGAACCATATCGGTGCGGCGCGAAAAGATTGCGCGCAAGACGCGGCCGCCATCCATGGGATACGCCGGCAAAAGGTTGAACAAGCCGAGGTAGAGGTTCGACCAGACGATGCTCCGCAACAGCGCGCTCGAGTGGAGGAGCGGCCTCGCGGTAAGCGAAAACCCTGGTATGACCGCAAGCAAGACGATTGCGGACAATCCAGCGATGACAAGATTCACCAGCGGTCCGGCAACCGCGATTCGGATGTCACGCTTCCATGCGTCGATCGAATCGGGAATGGCGTGTGCTTCGTCGAGGATGGTGATTCCGCCGATCGGCAGCAGGATGATGCCCTTCGCCGGAATGCCCGAACCACGCGCCACCAGAGCATGTCCCAACTCGTGCAGGACCACGCTGCCGAAAACGATGCCCACCAGAGCGAGCCCACGCAGGGCGGCGCTGGCGTCCTGCGTAGCCCCGGCTTCGGTGCTCCACACGAAGACCAGCAGAAACAGGAAGGTCAGATGAATGCGAATTTCGATTCCGAAAAGACGCCCGACCGGGATAGACCAACTGCGCATCGACATGCCTACCAGTATTCTATCTATTTAGACACCGATTCATGCTCCGGGGTTGCGAAAAGGCAAATCGGAAGGGCTGGGTCGAAAGGGCATCTCCGTTATGAGCGCGAAGATATGAGAGTGATTGCGGGACGATACCGGCGCCGCACGTTGCGGTCGTTGCCCGGCCTCGAAATCCGTCCAACGGCGGACCGGCTGCGCGAGACGCTGTTCAATGTGCTGTGTGCAGGTAATCCCGCAGCGCTGGCGGAGTCGGCGTGGTTCGATTTGTATGCGGGAACAGGAGCGGTGGGCATTGAGGCGCTGAGCCGAGGCGCGCGGATGGTGCATTTCGTCGAGTCGTCCAAAGCGGCGGCGGAAGTGATTGCCGGGAACCTGAAGTCGTTGGGGATTGCGAGCGGATTCCAGATCATGAAGGTCGAGGCCGGAAGAGCTCTGCGGCAATTGGAGGCGCTGGGGACCGTTGCCGATTTCGTGTTTCTGGATCCGCCGTACTCGATGCAGGACGAGTACGCGAAGACGCTGGCGGCCCTGGCGGAATCGAAATTGTTGCGCGGGCGGAGCGTGGTGATCGCAGAGCATGAGAAGAGGTTTGATCCAGGAGAAGCATTTGAGGAATTGCGCCGATATCGCAAGCTGGTGCAGGGAGACGCGGCGCTGAGCTTTTATAGGCGCGGGTAGCCTTGCGATTCGATGAGCGACGGGCGTCTCGCCCGTCCCGCGTGCGCCAGCATCATCGTGGCCGGCGAGGACGCCCGGCTCTCCACTACCTAGATCGCTATAATCACTACGACATGGCTAACTTTCCACCGGTTGACGAACAACTGGCATACCTCAAGAAGGGCGCGGCGGAGATCGTCAAGGAATCCGAACTGCGCTCCAAACTTGAACGCTCGCTCGCTTCGGGCAAGTCGCTGCGGGTGAAGGCGGGCTTCGATCCAACCGCGCCCGATCTGCATCTGGGGCACACGGTGTTGCTGCGCAAACTCAAACATTTTCAGGATCTCGGACACACGGTCATCTTCCTCATCGGAGATTTTACCGGGATGATCGGCGACCCGACCGGACGCTCGGCAACGCGGCCTCCGCTATCGCGGGAGCAGATTGCGGAGAACGCCGAGACCTACAAGGCGCAGGTGTTCAAGATTCTCAGCCCAGAAAAAACGGTGATCGACTTCAACAGCCGGTGGTTCTCGAAGTTTTCCGCCGAAGATTTCATACGTTTGACAGCGAAATACACGGTCTCGCAAATGCTCGAGCGCGAGGACTTCCACAAGCGTTTTCATGACGAGAAGCCGATCGCCATGCATGAACTGCTGTATCCGCTGGCGCAGGGGTACGACTCGGTCGCGCTGGAAGCGGACGTGGAATTAGGCGGCACCGATCAAAAATTCAATCTTCTAGTCGGGCGCGAACTGCAGCGAGCTTATGGGCAGGAGTCACAGGTAGTGCTGACGACGCCGATCCTCGAAGGGCTCGACGGCGTGAACAAGATGTCGAAGTCGCTGGGCAATGCGATTGGCATACACGAACCGCCGCTCGAGATGTATGGCAAAGTGATGTCGATCTCTGACGAGATGATGTGGAGATATTACGAGCTGCTGACCGATGTGCGGACAGAGCAGATCGCGGCGATGAAAGCAGACGCTGCGAGCGGGAAGGCGCATCCGATGGCGCTGAAGAAGGAGCTGGCACGGTCGATCGTGGCGGACTTTCACTCGGCGGAGGCGGCGGTGAAGGCGGGCGAGGATTGGGCCAAGCAGTTCCAGAAGCACGAAATACCAGATGACATCGAGGAAACGCGCGTGAGGTTCGAGGATGTTCTGGCCGTGCCAATTTCGGAAATTGAATGGTCTTTCGGCGGAGGCCTCGATAGACCCATCATCAGCAACAAGTCTCTTCCGCCGGGAATATATTTGGACAAACTCCTTGTGAAGTGTGGACTAGCAGACTCACGCTCTGACGCCGGTAGAAAGCTAAAGCAGCGGGCCGTCAGGATCGGGAACGACGTAGCGGAGGGGACCACTATCTTGGTCGAAGGTCTGCCGATAAAGCTTGCGTTGAGGGTTGGCAAACGAGCAAAGATCGCCCTCATCCATAAATAGTCCTCTTAGAAGCCCCCCAGTGATGGCATCTTCGTATGCCATTCTGTCGCTTGTTCGTAGACCTGCGCGGCTTGCAGCAATACGATCCCGTGCCCAGGACCGGCGGCTAGTTGCAGGCCGATGGGCAGGCCATCGCTTGTAAATCCGCACGGTACCGAGATCGCCGGAGTCCCCCAGACGTTGAAAGGCCGCGTGTTGCGCAGCATCATCAACTCTTGCGCGCGCAAGTCTTCGGGACGCTTCAGCAGATCGGCAATCGCGGGCGGCGGAATCGGAACTGTCGGCGTTAGCAGCACGTCCACTTCATCGAATACTTTTCGGATCGCCTCACGGCTCGCACGAAGATCGTCGGTAGTGTGGAGAACATCATCCGCTGAGATGTTGGCGCCGGCCTGTATGCGAGCGAGCGTCGCGGGCTGATAAAGCTCGGGTGAGCCGTCGACGAACGGCTTGTGATAGGCATAGGCTTCGGCGTTCGCGAGCGTGCGATCGGTGGGGACTTCGAGTTTGACGTCACGAATCTCGACGCGTAGTGCGGCGAAGACCTGAATCGCCTTATCGATTGCATCGGCAATCTCGGGATGCAGGTCGTCAAAGAAGAACTCTCGGGGCACACCGAGGCGCAGATTCGCTGGAAACTCGTCGAACGCTGAGATGAAACTGGGCTCAGCGCAGGGATCGGCTGAGGCTCGGCCCGTCATCACTTGCAGCATCAAAGCCGCGTCATAAACCGAGTTTGCGATCGGGCCGACGTGATCGAGCGACGGCGACAGCGGGATGACCCCGCGCGCGCTCACGCGGCCGTAAGTCGGCTTGAGCCCCACGACGCCGCAGTAGGCTGCGGGCAAGCGGATGGAACCGGCGGTGTCCGTGCCGACGGCGGCGAAGCCGAGAGCGGCGGCAACACTGGCGGCCGAGCCTCCGGAGGAGCCGCCAGCGACCCGCGTCGTGTTCCACGGGTTGTGAACCTCGCCAAAGCAGCTGATGATCGAGCTGCCGCCGTAAGCGAATTCGTGCAGGTTCTGTTTGCCCAGAAAGACTGCGCCTCCGCAACGCAGGCGGCGGACGACCTCGGCGTCTTCGCTGGGCACGCGATCTTTGAACTGCGCGCTGGCGGCGGTGGTCCGGACTCCAGCGACATCGATAATGTCTTTCAGTCCGATGGGAATGCCGTGCAGGGGGCCGAGATAGGTTCCACGGAAGATTTCCCGCTCGGCAAGACGGGCCCGCTCAAGAGCCGACTCGGCTGTCACCGTGATGTAGGCGTTGAGTAAAGGGTTGAGCTTTTCGATGAGCACGAGGCAATGGTGCGTGAGTTCGACGGGAGAGATTTCGCGGTCGCGAATTTTTCGGCTCAGTTCGCAGATTGTAAAGAGCACTTGATCCTCGCTCAACCGACGCAGCGCCTGAAGGCGCAATTCTCGGCGATCACTGCGGTATCGCTAAAGCGATACCCTGATACGAACCTCGCGATACTTGCATGCGAACCTATCCTGCTTTGGCCACCTGTTGCCCTGCGCGCTTTGCGAACCATTTCACCACAAAATAAACAACTGGGCCCGCTGCAAGCGCCCACGGGCCCCACCGAATCGCGATCGAAGCACTGTAGCGCAGGGCGACGCAGGTCATCACGAGCGGCATGGCGATCACATAGAGTAGGCCGAGGTTACCACCAGGGACGCGGAAAGCGCGCGGCAAATCGGGCCGCTTGCGGCGCAATCCCCAAGCGGAGAGCACGGTCAACACGGTGGTGGCGCCTCGCAACCATGCATAGATGCTGATCAGTTCGCCGAGCGAGTGCAGCGCCAGCGACGCGTAGATCGCGGCGGAGATCAGAATCGCGATCCACGGCGTGCCATAGCGCGGATGCCGGCGCGTCAGGAACTGCGGCAGGTATCCGTCTTCGGCAAGCGTGAAGGGCATGGGCGTGGCGGTGAGCATAGTGCTGTTGAGCAGCGCCACGTTGCCAACCATGGCGGCGATAGTCATCAGGTTGCCCAGCCAGGGACCGCCGATGAGCAGCGCGGCAGTGGAGAAGTATCCATCCCTCCATTGTTCCCAGTTGCCGAGCGAGGCCAGCGCGGCGAATGGCGGCAGAAAGTACGTCGCGATGGAAAGCGGAATGACCAGGGCGAGCGCCCGCGGATAAGTGCGCTGCGGGTTCTCTACATCCCCTGCGACAGAGGAAAGCTGCTCGTATCCGGAGTAGAGCCAAATGGCCAGAGCGAGACCCACGCCGAATACTTTGGAAAAAGGCTGGTTCGGCGGCACCAGCGGCACGAAGGGATTGTGATGCCACTTGGCCAATCCGAGTATGACCAGGGCGATCACCGGAATGAACATAAACAATTCAAGAACTGTTGCCGTTTTGCCAACCATCTGAATGCCAAGAATGTTGACCCAGGTGACGAACGCAATCAGCGCGAAGGAAACCAGCCAATGCTTCCAGCCGGTGATCCCGGGGAAGTAGAAGGTCAGGTAATCGGTAAAGAGGACGGCATATGACCCGCCGAGAAGGAACGAGGCAGACCAGTTCCACCATCCAGCGAGGAATCCCAAGAAATCTCCGAAGGCGGCGCGGGTCCAGCGATAGAAACCTCCTTCCACGGGCATGGCGGTAGTGAGCTCGGCGGTGACGAGCGACACCGGGATGCACAAGAACAGCGGGATGAGTAGGAGATAAAGCAGGGTCATGCCCGGCCCGCTGGTGGTGACCATCGCTTCCAGTCCGAAGGGGCCTCCGGTGGTGTAGGAAAACATCACGAAGACGAAATAGAACAGGCTGGCCTTGCGGATCGTGGAAGTCGTGGATGAGCCCGGGGCGTTCACGATGAAGATGGCGGCTAGTGTACAGCAAACGCGCCGAACGTCCGCCTGTAGAGATGGGGCTTGCCCCGTCTGCCTTGGCCCGAGATCTATGCGCCGATCCCTAGCGGAAGACAAAGACGAAAACTGCCTTGCTCAAGCTCGAGCAGCTTGCGTTTGGTGTCGAGACCGCCGCCGTAGCCGCACAGCGAGCCGCTCGATGCAATCACCCGGTGGCAGGGGACGACGATGGCGACTGGATTCCGGTTGTTCGACATGCCCACCGCGCGATAGGCGTGCGGATGGCCAATGGCTTGAGCGATGTCGCGGTAGCTCCGGGTCTCGCCGTATGGGATTTCGAGCAGCGCATGCCAGCACGCGAGTTGGAACTCGGTTCCGCGAAGATCGAGCGGGAGGGAAAACTCGCGTCGCCCGCCCGCGAAGTAATCGTCGAGTTCGCGGAGGTAGGGCGCGAGCGCTGGCTTGGACTCACGCAGCTGAGTCGTGTCGGCATTCAGCTTCTGCATGCGGGCTACGAATTCGAGCCGCACCAGACCTGTTGTGGAAGCGGCGAGAAAGAGCGGGCCGACGGGCGAAGGCGTGCGGAAGTAGAGCAGAGTTTCCATGTCGCGTTGGAGGATAGCACGATGTGGGACCCAATATTTGTGTGGAAAAGTTGTGTGGAGATAATTGTGTGGTGACCGGGATATGCCCGATCCGCTTCCCCAAAATAAAAAACCCTCCCGTTTTCACGAGAGGGCTTCAGGGGAGGGTAACTCTACTTCTACTTCGGCTGCTGTTGATCCTGAGTCGGCGTCGTGCTCGTGCTTGAGCTCGTCGAAGCAAGCTGCTCCAGATTGTTCTTCAGGAGGCTGATTTCGACACGGCCACCCGTGATGCGCTTCGGCTTCGGCGTGGGCTCTGTCCCCGCGGCCGCTGTAGCCGGAACCGGTGCATTACCCATGCCGACAAGGTAAATCCGGTAGACCGGAATGTCGTGGTTCAGCACCAGATAGCGGACCACCGACTCGGCCATCTTCTGCGAGTTGGAGATCGCCACCTGTCCATGACCCGATGAGAAGCCTTGGACTTCGACGACGTAGCCACGCTGACTCTTCAGCGGAGTGGCCATTTCATCGAGAGCGGTCTTGGCGTTCTTGCTCAGCACCGTCTGTCCCGGCTTGAAAAGGATTTCGGTCTGGGTCGTGGGCTGGTACTGATCGATGTTCGTGACCACCTGCTCGACCGTGTTCAGACGGGTGTGGGCCTGTTGCGCGGTCTGCTGCGCGGCCTGCGCCTTGTTGCCGGCGTCGATGGCATGCTGATCGGCCTCGTTGGCCTTCGCCGAAGCGAGCTGGATTCCCTGCTGCGCGCGGGAATCGGTGTCCTTGATCGACTTGGTGTTGGTCGCGGTCAGTTCATCGAGTTCGTTGATGCGGTCTCGGATCGGCTGGGTCTGACGCGCCACGTATTTCTTGCGCGCGAACGGATTCATGTGACCCCAGAAGCCCTCGCGGGTCTCCGGTTGCAGGGGCTCTTTGCCGGTAGCGCTGTCGGCCTTGGTGGCCGTCTGGGCCGCGGGCTGAGTTGACGAGGGTTGAGCCTGGGGAGTGGAATTATCTTGCGCAAAAACTGGCACAGCTAGGATTCCGGCCAGCAGCAGAGCGAAGACGGTGCGGTTTTTCATTTTAACTTCCTCCAAGTGGGGGAGTGGGGGAGCCACTCCAAGCGCCTTCCGGCGCGATTTTAATTGCGTCGTTAACAGAACCTGAACAGAACCTACAAACTTTCGGGAGGCAAGCGCCAAACGCCACAGACGCCGCAAAAAACTTGCCTCAAGAAACCGGCCTTAACCCACGGGCCTGCATTTCTATAAACAGTTTGGATGCCAAATGCCCCGATTTCGGGGGTAGACTGCAAGTGCTTTCTTTTCATAGATATTCTACCTCATCGTCCCCCCGCGACGCACTGCGGTTAGCGGTAATTTTGGCGGGGGCTGATATAAAAACTGCGTGCAGAAGTAGTATTCTTCCACCGGACCCTCCGATAGCTGAGCGACTGGAAAGACAACAATGGCCCAACGTGGGACCATCCTGAAGCGAATAGGAATTATTTTTCTGTCGTTCATCGCAGTGTTGTCTTGCGTAATCGCATACCTCGCTTACACCACGTTTGCCAATTTCGCCCGCGCCGAGAAAACTGGTTTCGATCTCGCGCGACTGAAAGCTCCGCCGGGATTCCATATCTCGGTTTTTGCCGAGGAAGTGGACGGCGCGCGCATGATGGCTTTCAGCCCAGGCGGCGTCCTGCTGGTCAGCGAATCGGGTGAGGGCAAGGTGGTCGCGCTTCCCGATCCGAAACACACGGGCAAGGCCGAGCGGACGGTAGATGTTCTCAGCGGGCTGAATGAGCCGCACGGCCTCGCGTTTTACGAAGGCAAGCTATACGTCGCCGAAAACGACAAGGTTCGCCGCTATGACTGGGACGAGGCGAATCTGCGCACGTCCAATCCGAAAGCGCTCGCCGACCTACCAGCCGGTGGCGGGCATTCAACGCGCAGCCTCGTATTTAACGGCGGCAAGATGTACGTCTCAGCCGGATCGAGTTGCAATGTCTGCATCGAAAAAGATCCGCGACGAGCGGCCGTGATGGAATTCGCTCCCGATGGCAGCGACCGGAAAATCTTCGCGAAAGGGCTGCGCAACGCCGTGGGGCTGGCGGTGAATCCCAAGACCGACACGGTTTGGGTCACGGTCAACGGACGCGACTGGCTGGGCGACGATCTGCCGCCGGAAGTCATCGTCGATCTCGGCAAAGATGGTGGCGATGCCGGCTGGCCCTCTTGCTATGGCGACCGCGTGCCTGACTCAAAATTTACCAAGCCGGGCGACAATCGTTGCAAGAATGTAATTGCGCCGAAAGTCCAGATGCAGGCGCACTCCGCCCCGCTGGGACTCGCGTTTTATGAAGGCTCGGAGTTCCCGCGTGAGTACCGGAACAACATCTTCGTCGCATTTCACGGCTCATGGAATCGCAGCGTTCCGACCGGATACAAAATCGTGCGCGTGAAACTCGACGATAAAGGCCAGCCCCAGGGCGACGCGGAAGATTTCATTACCGGATGGCTGGCGCCGGGCGAAACGAAGAAAGGCCGGTGGATGGGCCGTCCGGTAGGGATTGTGTTCGGCAGCGACGGGGCGATGTACGTGAGCGATGATGCCGGGGGCGTGATCTACCGGGTCACGTATGCGAAGTAAATTGGCTATTTTAAAACGGGCAGCTGAGAACCTCTCGGTTCGTATCAGGGCTTCGCTTTAGCGATGCCGAAAATCCCCCAAAATTAGAAGCTCCTTTAGGGGCTGAGCGGCGAAGACAGCCTGTTGCAGCCTACCAAGAACTAGAGCGTGTAGTAAATTTGAATTCCGAGACCCTGCGCCTGAAGGCGGATTTATTGAATCGGCATTCGGCACTCCTGAAGGCGATGCCCTGATACGAATCTCACTTTCGCCACGGAACTTATCCGCAACAATACTTCTCATACTGCTGATAAATGAACGGGTCGGTCATCCCGGCGATGTAGTCGCAGATAACCCGCGGCAGCGGCTCCTGCCCCGCTTTTTCGCGGTAATTGCGCGGCAAGTCGTCGGGCTCCTCCATCCAGTGGGCGAAGAGCTCTCCGGTGATGCGCTCGGCGTCTTCTTTCTCGCCCGCGAGCGCCGGACTGTAGTAGAGATTCTCGTAGAGAAAGTCTTTCAAACGCCGGCGCTGCTCTTCGACCGGCGGGCTGAACGCAGCCAGTCGCTCGGTATGACGGCGGACATCTTCGAGAGAATGCGCGCTTGCCGCTTTGACACGTTGCGCCGTGTTCGTAATCAGGTCTCCGACAAAGCCATCGAGAATGCTCTTAAGCGCCTCGTTAAAAACCAGCTTCTCGGCAGCATTCGGATATCGAATTTTTGCCTCGCTGTAATGGCGCTTAAACAGATCAACGCCTTCCGCAACCTGCTCGACCGTGAGCAGCCGCGCTTCGTAGCCATCGTCGAGGTCGGCGGTGTTGTAGGCAATCTCGTCGGTCAGGTCGATAAGCTGCGCTTCGAGCGGCGCCCGCTCATCGAGCAGATACTCGGCAAGTTCCGGATGTTGCCCAGCGTCGTAATCGTGCGAGTGCTTAATGATGCCCTCGCGGACTTCAAATGTCAGATTCAGCCCGCGGAAAGCGGCGTAGCGCAGTTCGAAGTCTTCGACAATGCGGAGCGCATGCAGGTTGTGATCGAACGAAAACCCATGTTGCCGCATGACGGCGTCGAGCGCCTTCTCCCCCGAGTGGCCAAAAGGAGGGTGGCCGAGGTCGTGCACCAGGGCGAGCGCCTCTACCAGATCGGTGTTCAGTCCCAGTTGCGCGGCGATCGTGCGCGAGATCTGCGCGACCTCAATGGTGTGCGTCAGCCGGTTGCGGAAGTGATCGGAGTAACGGCGGGTGAAAACCTGTGTCTTCGCTTCCAGCCGGCGAAAGGCGCGGGCATGGACGACACGGTCACGGTCGCGCTGAAAATCATTGCGGTAGGGATGTGGCGGCTCGGGATGACGTCGTCCGCGGGAGTCTTCTACGCGCACCGCATAGTCGGCGAGCATGGGTAAAGTCTAGCACTGCATTTTGATTGTTGAATGTTGGTCAGATAGCCGCCATCAACATTCAACCTATTGCATCCCACGCAATTGTTGCAGCACTTCCGCGGCCTTGGGAATCTCGGGGATGGTGGCGGAAACCTTGCGCCAGCGTTCACGCCCGTCTTCGTCGATCACGAAGGTCGTGCGGATAGCGATATCGGTGTCACCCTTACCATGCGGGTGAAGCAGTCCGTATTGCCGGATCACCTGCGCCCCAGGATCGCTGAGTATTACGAACTGGTGGGCGGCCTGCTTGTCCCAAACCAGATGCGCATATTCCTGATCGTCCACGCTGATCGCTACGAGGCGCGCTTTCGCCTGTTCGAATTCACCGGCATGCTGCGCGAACTCGCGCAGTTGGCGCATGCAGAACGGTCACCAGTAGCCGCGATAGAAAACCAGCACGACGCGAGATCCGCGCAGACTGGAGAGGGCGAAAGGCTTGTCATCCTGATCGTTCAATGTGAAGTCCGGAGCGGGTTGCTGGCTGGCGAATGACGACTGCGGCTTGGGCACGATCATCTTCCAGGCAACGAGAGCCGCAGCCAGCAAGAGGAGCGAGAGCGCGGTCAGAAGAATCTTGCGGGGTCGTGACATAGCCGTCTTAGTATTGCCGCCTTAGTACGGCCAATTGAGAGCCGGAAACGCACCCATCTACTGCTTCGCGCCCTCTTCTCTAGCCAGCTTCATCTTCGCGGAATCGAGCTTCTTCTGCACCCGCGCCTGATCCGCCGGATCGACTTCAGCGGCAATTGTGCGGTTCCACTCATTGAGCGCGCGCTCCCAGTTGGTCGCGGCCAGCTTCAGCCGCCCGGTCTTCTGGTACAGATCGCCCAGGTGATCGTGGACGGTGGGATCGGTATTGATTTTCTGCGAAGCCTTCAGCAGGTTGTCTTCCGCCAATTCATATTTTCCCAGGCGGAAGTAAGCCCAGCCCAGGGAATCGAGATAGGCGCCGTTGGCGGGATCGAGATCCACGGCGCGCTTGATGTATCCCAGCGCTTCTTCGAGCTTCATGTTCTGGTCGGCCAGCATGTAGCCCAGATAATTCAGTGCCGAAGCATGCTCCGAATCGCTGGCCACGACTTTCTTGAACTGTTCTTCAGCTTCGGCATAGCGCTTCGCACGCTCAAAAGTCGAGCCGCGGAGAAACCACACATATTCCTTGTCGTCCTGCTTAGTCGATAACTGCTCGGCCTTGTCGAGCGCCTGCTCGGCATCGCTGAACCGGCGCAGCCGTGTGTTCATCTGCGCCAAAGCGATATAAACCTGGCGATCATCGGGGTCGCCCTTCAACATCGCGCGGACGTCCTTGAGCGCTTTGTCGGCCTCGCCCATATCCGCCTGTTGCGACGCCAGCACCAGTTTCAAGTCGCGGCTGCCGGGCAGCTTCTGAACCGCTTCTTTGGCGGCGTCGGTGGCCTTCTGCCATTCCTTGGCTTCGCGCCAGGTATCGATGATCTGTTGATACCCGCGCTCGATGTTCTCATCGCCACCCAGGGCGACGATCTGCCGGAAGACCTCGTTGGCAGCCTGATTGTTTCCCTGGTCGCGGTAGATCGTGCCGAGCCTCTCCAAAAACACCGCCCGGTTGCTCTTCTCACCGTTCGAGTACTTGCCGTCGGACTTCTCCGACTTCTTCAGCAGATCGCGCATGATCGGAATCGCTTCGTCGTAACGACCTTGCGCCTGGTAGATGGAGGCAATGTTGTAGGGAACTTCGACCGAGTCCTGCACCATGGACCCCGCTTTTTTCAGACTATCGAGCGCGAGATCGAATCTGCCCTGCTTCCGGTAGATTTCCGCAATGCGAACGTAGGTTTGCGCGTCTTCCGGATTCGCGTCCGCGATCACTTTGTATTGTTCAAGAGCGGCGTCGGTCTGGCCGTCATTCAGCAGGTTTTGAGCGAGGCCTCGAATCGCGTCCAGGTTATCGCGGTCCAGTTCAATGGCGTGTCGATATGCTTCGACGGCGTTCTTGTATTGCTTTTGCTGCTCGTAGGTGTAGCCGAGCGCCGAATAGAGTTTGGCCGAGCGCTCCGCGTTCGGCACCGAACTGAGCACCTGAGTGGCGCGCGCCGTGTCGCCGAGTTCGTTGTAGAGATAGGCCAGGGTGGTGACCGCCTCTTCAGAATCCGGCTGGAGCTTTACCGCGGTCTTGAATTCGCTCTCCGCCTTTTGCAAATCGTTATTCAAGCGATACAGGCGCCCGAGGAGCAGGTGGTCGTCCATGCTGTCGGGTTGCAGGCGGATGATCTGCTCATACTGCTCGATCGCCAGTTTCAGCACGCTCTCCGAACCGCTGCCGGCCTGCATGTCGCCGAGCGAGCGTAGATAGATCCTTCCGAGCAGGCGGCGGGCTTCGAGATTATTGGGATTCCGCTTGATGATGTCCTGCGCCTCGACCACGGCATCGCGAATGCGCCCCGTCTTGGCATAGAGCTCGGCGAGACCCGAGGTCAAGTACGCGGAGGTCGGGTCCGCATCAATGGCGGCGCGGTATTCCTCGATGGCTTTATTGGCCAATTCGCTGCGTCCGTAAGTGGCCACTTGTTCTTCGTACATGTGCGCGAGGGCGAAATGGTAATAGGCGGCGGCGCGGTCCGGCGTCGTGCCCTTGGTAGCGGACTGCGTCCCAGCGGCGGCCGAAGACTCCGCAGCGCGAGCCAACTGGTTCTGGGCCAGTAAAAAAGACCCCGTAAGGACGACACTGACTATCCACAACTGTTTTTTCATGAAAAATCCTGCAACCCGTAAATAGCAGCGCACACGCTCGTTTTGATGCAAAATGATTGGATGCTGATCCGCGGCCATCCGGATTTCCTTATTCTACATTCGGCGGGCCTTTGGCGGGGAGAAAGCGCAGAGCAGAACCAAAGCCGGAGGTACACGGGCTTTCGACGGATATTGTCAAAAAGAGTAAAGATTGAGTAAAGACTAATGTCTGAAGTGCCGTACCCCGGTGAAGATCATGGCCAGCCCCAGCCGGTCCGCCGCCTCGATAACCTCCTGATCCCGCACCGAGCCTCCAGGCTGAATAATGGCAGTAGCCCCCGCTTTGGCGATCTCCTCGACCCCATCCGGAAAGGGAAAGAAGGCATCGGAGGCGGCTACCGTCCCCTTCAGCGGCAATTGTGCTTTCATGGCGCCCAGCTTGCAGGAATCGACGCGGCTCATCTGTCCGGCGCCGACGCCCACCGTTTGCCCGTCGCGGGCGTAGAGAATGGCGTTCGACTTCACGTGCTTGCAAACCTTCCACGCGAAAAGGAGCGCCCGTTTTTCTTCCGGCGTCGGCGGGCGCTTGGTAACTACTTTCAAATCAGACTCGGCCAGCTTATGCAGATCGGAGTCCTGGACAAGCATCCCTCCAGAAATGTTTTTCAGAACCCAACTTTGCTGTCCGGCAGGAATTTCGACCAGCCGCAGATTCTTCTTCGACGCAAAAGCTGCCTTGGCGCCTTCGTCGAATGCGGGAGCGCCGATCACTTCCAGGAAAAGTTTGGCCATTTCGTTCGCGGCCGCCGCATCCACCGTTCGGTTCACTCCAATCACTCCACCAAAGGCCGACACCGGATCGCACTCCAGTGCCCGCACGTACGCCTCGGCGAGCGTCTTCCCGGTCGCGGTTCCGCATGGATTGGTGTGTTTGATAATGGCGCAGACCGGCTCCTCAAATTCCTGCGCCAGATCCCACGCAGCCTGCAGGTCGACGATGTTGTTATAGGAAAGCTCTTTGCCCTGCACCTGCCGCGCGTTCGCCACGCCCGCGCCCGAACCGTCCGCATACATCGCGGCCCTCTGGTGCGGATTCTCTCCATAGCGCAGGTCGATCTTCTTCTGAAAAGACAACCGAAGATTTTGTGGAAAACCTTCCGGCGCGTGCAACGTGAAGTTGGCGCCCACACGCTCGAGCGTCGAGGCGATGGCGGAATCGTAGGCTGCCGTCATAGCAAACGCTTTCTGCGCCAGCCGCCATTTCGTTTCCCTCGACAGCGTGCAGCCCGAGTAAGCCATCTCCTCGGTGATCGCGGCGTAATCGGCGGGCGAAGTGACGACCGCAACATCCTGAAAATTTTTCGCTGCCGAACGGATCATCGAAGGGCCGCCGATATCGATGTTTTCAATCAACTCCTCGAAGTGAACGCCCGGCTTGGCCGCAGTCTTCTCGAAGGCATACAGGTTCACCACAACCATGTCGATGGCCGGGATGCCATGCTCAGCAATGGCCGCGCGATGGCCGCTGTCTTCACGGCGATGCAGGATGCCGCCGTGAACCATCGGATGCAGAGTCTTGACGCGCCCGTCAAGCATTTCAGGAAAGCCGGTCAGTTCGGAGATATCTTTTACCGCAATGCCGGAGTCGCGCAGCAGCTTGGCCGTGCCTCCGGTCGAAACCAATTCCACGCCGAAAGCGACGAGTTTGCGAGCGAAGTCTACAAGCCCGGATTTGTCGGTAACGCTAAGAATAGCGCGCTGGATTTTAGACACGAAGACACCTCACAACAATGAAGAACATCATAAGGATGTAAACGAAAAGAGATTCTAGCAGTTGCCGGCCCTACAGTTGCTAGCGGTGAGTGAAGGCAAGCTGCGGAGCTTCGCTCGGCTGGACAAGTCCCGAGCGCAGCCGAGGAGGGCGGCTGTCCCCGTGGGCTCTTACTGAGAGCTGACAACTGAGAGCTGACAGCTTGTTCTACGCGTGCACCGTCGCGAACGCCTGCTTCGCGGCGGTGATGGTTTGCTGCACGTCGCTTTCCGTGTGGGCTGCGCTCATGAATGCCGCCTCGAATTGCGAAGGCGGCAAGTAGATTCCGTTTTCAAGCACCGCCCGGAAGAAACGCCCGAAGGCCTTCGTGTCTGACTGGGCGGCGGAAGTCCACTCAGTAACTGGGCCCGGCGCAAAGAACCACGTAAACATCGAGCCGACCCGGTTATCGCACATGGCCACAGTCGTGTCACAGTCTTCGCCTGCAATGTACCTATGTCTCTTCTAGCAAAGCCGTGGAGTAGCTATGGTTGAGTGAGCCAGCAGTTCACCGGTTTGCTCTTTTTGAGAGGCCGAAGTTTTCGCTGTTTGAGAACCTTGGTCGTTGCTTGAACCCACTCAACCAACGGACCCAAAGATGCGGGGAACGGTTTAGAGATCTGTGTGCCCGAAGCCTCCAGCGCAGCAGATACCAATTTCTGATTTTCTCCTCCTCCCCGAGGAATCAGGGCCCAGACTATTTCGGCTTTGTGTAATTTCGAAAGGACGACCGCGTCAGCCGCTTTCAACTCTTTGAGTTCTTGGGCTTCGAGGATCATAGAGAGCGACTTGAGACTGTCGTCTGGAAGCGAATCCTCAAATACCTGGGGTGCGAGCGAATCCTGAAATATCAGTGGTGTGTTCCAATCGGGCGACTGCTCCATATGGAAGCGCCCATCAGGAAAAATGGCAAGACACGTACTTGAAAAGATGGGCGGCCGATCAATCTTTGCGTACTTGAGCTTTACAACAAACGATGACTCGGGCAGGTCTTGTGGCACCAGTACCGAGGGCGTCGCTAGGACGAGAAGCAAGGTAAACCACCGCACGCGCATGTCGTGGTTCATTAGGCCACTCCGACCTATCTCTCTCTAAACTAAACAGCCATTCTCCTACGCGGCCACCGTCACAAACGCTTGCGTGGCGGCGGCTATCGTCTGCTGGGCATCGCGTTCGGTGTGGGCTGCTCCGATGAATGCCGCTTCGAACTGTGACGGCGGCAGGTAAATGCCGTTTTCGATCATCGCGCGAAAAAAACGCCCGAAGGCTTCAGTGTCGGACTTGGCGGCGCTAGTCCAATCGGTAACTGGGCCCTTCGCGAAGAACCAGGTAAACATGGAGCCGATCCGGTTGTAGCACATGGTCACGCCGGCGTCTTTGGCTGCGGCGACTACTCCGGCGACCACTTCGGCGGCGAGCTTGTCGAGCTTCGCGTAAACATCTTCGTGCTCGCGCAAGTAGCTGAGCGTGGCATAACCGGCGGCCATCGCCAGAGGGTTCCCAGACAGCGTTCCGGCCTGATATACCGGGCCAAGCGGCGCAACCAGATTCATGATTTCGCTCGCCCCTCCGTAAGCGCCCACGGGCAAACCTCCGCCGATAATTTTGCCCATCGTCGTTAGATCGGGTTGGATCGCATAGAGTTCCTGCGCGCCGCCGAAAGCCAAACGAAATCCGGTCATCACTTCGTCGAAGATCAGCAGGGCCTTGTCGTGCGAGGTAATAGCGCGCAGAGCTTCGAGGTATCCCCGAGCCGGAGGCACGCATCCCATGTTGCCGACGACTGGCTCGACGATGACGCACGCAATCTGGTGCTTGAATTTTTCGAACGCTTGATCGAGCGCGCAGATGTCGTTGTAGGGCAGCGCCAGCGTGAACTGCGTGAATTCTTCCGGAACGCCCGCCGAGCCCGGAATGCCCAGTGTGGCCAAGCCTGATCCAGCTTTCACCAGCAAAGCGTCGGCATGTCCGTGATAACAGCCTTCAAACTTCACAATGTATTTGCGCTTCGTATAGGCGCGCGCCAAGCGGATGGCCGACATGGTCGCTTCGGTGCCCGAACTTACAAACCGAACTTTTTGCATGTGCGGAAAAGCGGAAATCACCAGCTCAGCAAGATCCGCTTCGGCTGGAGTGGATGCTCCGAAGCTGGTGCCCTTACGCGCCGCCGCGATCACAGCTTCGACGACCGTGGGCGCCGCGTGCCCGAGGATGAGCGGGCCCCAGGAGCCGATGTAGTCCACATACTCGTTGCCATCCGCATCCCAAATGTGCGAACCCTGGCCGCGCACGATGTACAGCGGATCGCCTCCCACCCCACGGAAAGCGCGCACCGGGGAGTTCACCCCTCCGGGAATGAATTGTTCCGCGCGTTTCTGCAGCTTGCGGGATTGTTCTGTCTTGCGGGCCATCATTCCTCCACAGCAGCGATGCTAAGTCGGGGAGCCTCAGCTACTCAGACAATATAACAGCGGTGGCGCGATGGTTCGCAGCGCCTAAAAGGCTGTGCCAACGCCCAGCCAGACTGAATCGAATTCATCTGACTTTCACAAAATTGCAATATTCCTGCAATCTGTGGCGGCTATCCTCATGCCAGTTGCCCTTCTAACCGGGAGGGTTTATCAGGACGGCCTTGGGGGGCTCCGGGCTGTCCTTTTTATTGTTGCCAGCGCTCGTCGCCACCCAGTCTCAGGCACGAGTCCGACTTGGGCAGCCTCTTCTACGCGATCAGCCGCTCCGCCGATGACGAATGCATGCGACTCCAGTATTAACCATGGTTAATGGTCTGTGATATGCTCTCGTTAATCATTAGCGCAGTCATCATGATGATAAATTGACTATCGGGCAGATGGGAAAACGAAATCGGCAATCGATGCGCTGGACGGCAAGTACGCTCCTGGCCGTGTTGTGGCTGATGGCTGCCGCGACATGCTCAATCCCGGCGTACGCGCAGCAGCCTGATGCACCGACTCAAGCACCAAAGAGCGACACTCCTCCTGCAGTTGCGGACGATCCGGCCAACGCGCCCGACATTGCCCCCGCCGCTACCGATCCCGAATCGATGCTCCCGCATTTCAAGGACACCCGGTTCTGGCTCTCCGGCCAGGTCAACTTCATCTTCCAAACTCATCCCGACTTTCACGCCGACTACAGCGGACCAAACAGCCTCAGTCCGCACTATCAGAAAGCAACTTCGCGTGTCATGACGCTTTACACCGGCGTGCGACTCAACAATTCAACCGAGCTTCTGGTCGACATCGAAGAAGCCGGCGGCCAGGCGCTCAGCACCGGCCTGGGCTTGGCCGGGAACACGGATCTGGACATCGTGCGCAATCCATCATTGAGCAAGGCGCCGTACCTCGGGCGCGCCATGATCCACAAAGTGTTCGCTCTAAGCAAGGACAAGGTCGAGAACCAACGCACCTTTCTGTCACTGTTCGACGAATTGCCGAGGCGTCGCCTGGAAATTCGTTTCGGCAAGTTCAGCATGCCAGACTTCTTCGATCTGAACTCGGTCGGCACTGATACGCATTTTCAATTCAGCAACTGGTCCGTGGACAACAACGGAGCCTGGGACTACGCCGCTGATACGCGCGGTTACACCGTGGGCATCGTAGCGGATTACGAGGACCGCAACTGGGGCTTCCGTTTCGCCGAAGGGCTGATGCCAAAGGTCGCGAACGGAATCGATCTGGTGTGGCGGCCGTGGCAAGTTCACGCGGAAAATTGGGAATACGAACTGCGCCACGGTGTCATACCGAAAAAATCCGGCGTCGTGCGGCTGCTGGCCTACACGAACTATGCCAATATGGGTATCTACCGCGATGCGGTTGCTCAGTTTAAAGAAGGCTTGGTCCCGGCCCCAGACATCACTCACCACCCTTGGCACATCACCCGCAAATATGGCTTCGGAATCAACCTGGAACAGAATCTCACGAGGAACGTGACCGCATTTGCGCGCTGGGGATGGGACAACGGGAAAACCGAGTCATTTGCCTACACGGAAATTGATTCGACCTTCGACGAGGGCATCGGGGTGAAGGGCGCGCAATGGCATCGCCAACAAGACCGTGCCGGCATTGCCTTCGTGTCGAACGGCATCAAGAAAGATCACCAGATCTATCTGGCAGACGGCGGGAACGGGTTCCTCCTGGGCGATGGAAAGTTGAACTATGGGCGGGAGAACATCGTCGAATCGTACTACACAGCACACATCTGGCGCGGAATCTATCTCGCTCCCGGAGTACAGTACATCGTCAATCCCGGCTATAACCGCGACCGAGGCCCGGTGGTGGTGCCGAGTCTGAGAGCTCATGTGGAGTTCTAGAGCGGGGACCGTCCCCTAGCACGGTCTCTGTTCACCCCTGTGCTCTTCCCTGTGCTCCTCTGTCCCCCTGTGGTTAAGGTTTTTGGATTTAGCTGAGAACTGAGAACTAGGTTCTCTGGCCAGAAGTGTCCCCGAGCCGGCATCCCACTTCAACTGCTTCGCGTAATTCCGGCATCTTGCTTTTCTACAGTGTGAATCGCCCAAGCCATGCGCGGAGTATTGTGGGCAATCCCGAAACGTCCCTGAGCATCGAGCAAAATGATTCCCCCGTGCCCGTTCAGTCTCTGCTTCAGATAGTTCATCGCTTCCTGCGCGATCCACTCCGGCAGGCTGCCGGATTCGACGCGATCCGCCGCCCACTTCGCCAGCACCAGCTTCATGATGGGTTCGCCCCATCCCGTAGTAGAAGCCGCCGCGCTGAGATTGTCGGCATAACATCCGCAACCGATCAATGAAGAGTCGCCGAGGCGGCCGGGAGCTTTATTGAGCGTGCCCCCGGTTGAGGTTGAAGCCGCGATATTGCCATCACGGTCGAGCGCGACGGCTCCGACGGTATCGTGCGAAATGGTCGGCGCGAACAGATCGTTGCCGCCGGTTGAGAGCTGCGCTTGGCATTCGCGCAAGCGCTCGACTTCCCTGGGGATGATGAGGTCTTCATTGCGGCAGAGAGTGATGCCGTGCTCGGCGGCAAAGCGCTCGGCGCCTTCGGCCACGAAATAGACGTGAGGGCTGTCGCTAAGAATTTTCCGGGCAGCACGAACCGGATTGCGCAGACGCTCCACACAACCGACGCCACCGCCGCGAAGCGTCGCGCCGTCCATGATAAAAGCGTCGAGTTGTACCTTGCCATCGCGGTTCAGGAAACTGCCTCGCCCAGCGTCAAACGTCTCGTCGTCTTCCATTACAACTATGGCTTCTTCAACCGCGTCGAGAGCGGACCCGCCCCGCTCCAGCGTGCGCCAACCGGCAGCGGTGGCATTGCGCACACCGTTGAGGTGCGCCTCGACCATGTCGTCGGGAATAGCCCAGGCACCACCGTGAACGACTAGAACAGGATTGTTTGGCACTCGATGACTCCGCGTAATGTTGCGGAAATTAGTCTAGCAGGCTGCGGAAAACTGGGCAGACGTTCCGGTTTCCTAAGATGATTGCGTGACAGGTGGGATAAGAGAGACCTTACTGGGAAATGACTCCCTTAACCAAGCTTAAGAAGAAGGGCAAGTTGCCGACGCTGTGGCCGACGATGCCCGGCCACGTGCTTTTCGTGCGTTGTGCGACAAATGCAAGCGCGACACCTGTGATTGCCATCCGGACCGTGTCCCAGAGAGTCGGCTGCATGAAAAGGTGGAAAGCTGACCAACAGATGCCATGGGCAACCCACGCAGCCCCGCCGAATGCCAGTTCCTGCCGGGGCAACACATAACCGCGCCACCACAGTTCCTCCCCGCCGATGTTGCACACCAGCATCACGACCGCATAGTAGACGGGGATCCACCAGGCGCCCTGCAAAGCGACGCCCATGAAATCGTGTGGACCGAAATGACCGAAGAACTCGCTGTGGAACCCAGAAGGGTCGAAGAATCTCACAGACTGTAGTGTGGGTTGAAACAGCGCGGCGTTATGCTTGACGAGGATGCATATCAAAATCGCAACGAACAGCCACTTTTGCCTTGTCCCCTCTTTCCATAGAGCAAACCATGACGCTGCAACGGCAAAGATATCCGCCCAAGTGCCTCCGTACATAAACCCGGAGAGAGCGGCTGCCCAAAACCAAACCCTGCCACTTGGAATTCCGAGGCGCAGCCGTTGTTGGAGACCCTTCCACGAAACAGAACGCAGATCAAGCGCCGCGCCTAGAAGCGCGGCGACCAGCATGAGGGCAAGCGGTAAAACGAGTACCAGGTGGAAAATGCGCCACCATGAAACACCTTGCCGCCAAAGATCCGGCCCCAGCCAATGAAATAGGAGTGCAAAAACCAGGGCTGGAGCGCCGAACAGAAGCATTGTCACGAGCCAACCCGCTGGCTTTATCGCCGGTGCCGAATACACTTTGGTGAGTTTAGCTGAGCCGAAGACATAGGCAAGGGAAAAGAATTCTGGGTAGTGCCTCAGTTTGAAATCTCATAGGTTGTTGAGGAACCAGCAGACGCTGCGAATCACTCCCAGCATGGCTGCTGGCCTGAGTGACCACGTTTGGAGTCTTGAAGAAATCGTGATCATGGCAGACAATTACCTCCCGAAACCTGCGAAGCGCAGCCCGTACAAAAAGAAGTAATGGGAGGAGCATGAACGTCGATTGGCGAAAACCATGGCCGAATGGCCTATTGCTCTCGGGTCTAGTTTTCTTGGTTCTGGCAATAGTAGGAACGTTCACGGGGAAAGCATACGGTAAGGGCGGCAGTGCGGATCGAGCTACGGAACCTCTCACATATTGGCTGATACTTCTTGTTGAATACCTAGGTGCGGCTTTTCTGATTTGGAGCTGGCTCAACACAAAGTCGCAATAATTCAAACTGAGGCACTACCGAATTCTGGAAGCTGGAAAAGAACTTAAGTTGAGCTATCCGTTTTCCCGCGGCCCGCAGGCACGCGAAGAAATGAAATCCGATGAGCGAGCGATTAGGTTGGAATAGTTCGCGGTAGGACGGGCGGGGACGCCCGTCGCTCATCGTTCGGCGCCGGATCAGGCGCGCTCATGCGGCCCTGGCAGGAGCATCCATCTCCGTCGTCCGCTGCCAGGTATAGATAATGCGGTGGATTACGGTAATAGTTGACAACACCGCGATCACCCACAGCACCGGAGCCATTACATTGAACAGAGCACCGATGATCAGCAGCACTAAGCGCTCGGGACGTTCCATGAAACCGACGCGGCAACTGCCAATGAGCGACTCGGCGCGGGCGCGGGCGTAACTCACCATGATGGCGCTGATCATCACCAGCGCGGTCAGCACGACATAAAAGAATCGGTTGCCACGAGCGTAGAAAACCAGCAATCCAAAGAACAGCGACGCATCACTGTAGCGGTCGACCACGGAATCGAAAAACCCTCCGAAGCGCGTGACCTTATTTGAGGCGCGGGCGACGCGGCCATCTACTAGATCAAAGAATCCCGATCCGATGATGACCAGGCCGGCATAGAAAAACATGCGGCGCTGGTTGTCGCCATTGGCATATCCAAACAAAAACGCGGCGTAGGTATTGACCACCAGCCCCATCAGGGTCAGGACATTGGGATTGATCCGCGATAGCGCGAGCAGGCGCACGATGGCATCGAGCAGAACCCCGCAGGCTCGTCCAACTCCGCTCGTCCAACTCATACGGTCCAGGTCATATCGCGCGACTCTTAGTTGTGCGACTCTTAGCAGTGCAGCTCATTAGCTTCGCAGCTCATTCTGATTTAGGCTTCGATTCGATTTCCAGCTTGGCTTCGGCGAGATCGTGCATCGTCGAGAGCTTAAGGATTTCCATTTCACGGCTTCCGCCAGGCGTGACGACCATGGCGGTATCGCCAACTTTTTTATTCAGAAGGGCGCGCCCGATCGGCGAGGTCGTCGAGATTCTGCCCGCGGCTACGTCCGACTGTTCGCTGGCTACCAACTCGTATGTCATTTTTTCATTCTTGGTGCCGTCAAAGATCGTCACCGTCGAGCCCAAGCCAACTTTATCCTTGGGGATACTGTTCATGTTGACCAGGGACAGGTCGGCGAGCCGCTGACCAAGTTGCCGGACGCGCGCCTTCAGGTACTCCTGACGTTGCTTGGCCGTGTGATACTCGGCATTCTCGCTAAGGTCTCCGAGGGCCACGGCCTTTTTAAGCTCTCTGGGGATATCGAAGGCCAGCTCATGCTCGAGCGTGTTCAACTCTTCCCGAAGCTTCTTCTTGATCTCTTCCGTCATCGCTTTGGGAATTATAACCCGTCGGTGCCCTTGAACTGGCGCGCGCGCCGCGATTTCACGCATAAAGGCGCTGTCCCAACCTGCTCAACCGAAATGACTTAAGTCAAACAGGCCTGCGGGCGCCCCTTCTCGATTGCCTTAGGAGCGCCGGTCGGCTAGACTAGATGTAGTTCTCCAGCTTCCCTCGGGCGAGGGCCCCTCCATGAACGGCAACGGAGTTTTCCACATCGGCGATAAGGTCGTATACCCCAACCACGGCGTCGGAATTATTGAACAAATCAGCAGCCGGACGATGGGAACCACGGTCGAGAAATTCTACCTGCTAAAAATCGCAGCCAGCAGCTTAAAAGTGATGGTGCCGTTCGCCAACGTCGACAGCGTGGGGATGCGTCCGGTGGTGCGCAATGGGGAGGTGGAGAAGATCGTGACTTACCTGTCCTCGGGCGAATGCATCAACGCGGCCGACTGGAAAGACCGGTTCAAAGAAAATTCCGATCGCATGCGCACCGGATCGCTCTCGGACGTAGCCGCGGTCCTGAAGAGCCTGCTGATCCTCGGCCAGGGCAAGTCGCTTTCCTTCCGTGAAAAAAAGATGCTGGAACGCGCCCGCTATTTACTCGTCAGCGAGATAGCCATCTCGAGGAACTGCGAAGAGGGTCTGATAGAACAGGCGCTAACCAAGGCGCTGACGAAGTGTAATCTGCGCTTCCCCGAAATTTCCGAACTAGCCTCCTGACACCCCTGCTTCCCTATAGGGACGCGGCTTGCCGCGCCTCCCGCCGTATCCAAATTCCCCGTCGCGTCCAAACAAGACGGGGCAAGTCCCGTCTCTACAGAAGGGCTGTTAGCGAGGGCCGTGGGCTTCCATCCACGATTGAAGAATCAACACGGCGGCCATCCGGTCGACCGCTTGCCCCCGTTTCTTAATCGAAAGATCGGTTTCCCTCAGCAGCCGGTTGGCCTCGGTTGACGTCCAACGCTCGTCCCATAAATGGACAGTCAACCCAAAATGCGCGTGCAGATCGTCGGCGAACCGCCGCATCTTCTCCGATTGGGTGCCTTCCGCTCCACTCAAGCGCAGCGGCAGCCCGACCACAATCTCCCGGACGTCGTACTTCGCCAGCACTTGTCCCAAGGCCTCCAGATCACGGCGCTTATTCTGACGCTGGATCGTATCCAACCCTTGAGCCGTGATCCCCAGCGGGTCCGAAACGGCAACGCCGATTCTTTTTGAGCCAACATCCAGGGCCATGATGCGCCTATGGCCGATCATCCCCGGTGCATCCATCTCTCGATTGTAGAGTGCGGAGCGCCCCGCGTCCCCCTGTGTTCCTTTCCCCTGTGAACCTCTGTGTCCCCTGTGGTGAGGTTTTTGGAATGCTGAAGATGTCCAATCTGCAATTTCAAATTCCAATAGTGCAATTCCCGCCGCACTAAGGCAGAATTGTTGCCCAGTCAGGAGCGGGGCACGCAACGCCCTTATGGAAACCACTGAAACACAACCCGGGCATCACTGGTCGCTGACGCTGCTGGGCATGGCCCTGGTCATTATGTTCGCGTATTACGGCGAATCGGTGCTGGCGGTACTTTTCTTTGCCGTTCTGCTCAGTTTTATGCTCTCTCCGGTAGTGCAGGCGCTGGAGTATTTACACCTTCCAAGAGCCTTGGCGGCGCTGATCAGCGTGGTCGCTCTGCTCGGGGTGCTCTATGGCATCAGCGCCGCGTCATACAATCAAGCCGTCATTTTCGCCGACAACGTTCCGAAGTATTCGCAGAAGATCCGCTCCATCCTGCAGCCCTTCCGCCAGGAGGCGGAGAAGCTCGAGAAGACAGGCGAGGTGGTCGGCGAGCCCGAGCCCTCGAATGTAGTGCCGGTGCGCCAGGTGCAGAGCTGGTCCGAGGTGCTCACCCACGGAGCCGGTACTCTAACCGACATCCTGCTGGCGGCGTCGTTCATCCCGTTCCTGGCCTACTTTTTGCTGACCTGGCAGAGCCATGCGCGTTCCGCCACCGTGATGCTGTTTCCCTTGCATCACCGGCATACGGCATTTGTGACGCTGGGGCTGATCGGGAAAATGTTGCAGAGCTTCATTGTAGGAAACCTGCTAATCGGACTGCTGATTTCGGGCGTGAGTGTGGCAATTTTCGGGTTGCTGCATGTTCCGTTCTTCTACTTCATCGGCTTTCTCAGCGGCTTTCTGAGCCTGGTTCCGTATCTGGGAATCGTGCTGGCGATGGTTCCGCCGATCCTGGTCGGCCTGGGGCAACTGGAGCCCGGAGAGTTGTTGGTGGTCGTATTTTGCGTGGTCGGCTTGCATCTCTTCGCGCTGAATGTTCTCTATCCGAAGTTGCTGGGTAGCCGCCTGAGAATCAACCCGCTGGCGGTCACGCTTGCCCTCTTGTTCTGGGGAGCGGTCTGGGGAGCAATCGGACTGGTGCTCGCCATTCCAATCACCGGCGCGATCAAGATTGTATTCGATCACGTCGAGTCGATGAAACCATACGCGGATTGGCTGGGCGAGTGACGTGCCCGAGTTTCTTTTGCCAAATATTTGGATAGGCTATTTGGGTAAGGAGTTACATATCCCATGACTTTTCCGGCGGGCCATACCACCCCACACTTGGTCAACCTCACTGTGCATGTAGTATTCGGTAGTGCCGCGCTGCTACTTGGGATTGCGGCGATTATCACCGCCAAGGGCGGTCCTACGCACCGACGAGTCGGGCGCTGGTTTCTTTACAGCATCAGTGTTGTGCTAGCCACAGCGCTGATTGGGCTCCTGGTGTTCGATTTCAGGGCGTTCTTATTCGTGGTCACTCTGCTCAGTCTCTACGATGCATTCTCGGGATTTCGTGCGCTCCAATTGCACGGTTCCCGTCCACGGCTCGTCGATCGCGTTATGAGCGTGCTCGCTTTCATTTCCCCTCCGATCTTTTTTGTATTCATGCACCGCCTGCACCTGCCTTGGGCTCCGGTCCTGACTTACTCAATTCTGGGTGGCTTGCTGCTCATGGGTTCGTATGACTTGGCGAGAAATTTCTTACCAATACGCTGGCTGCAACGCACATGGATGCAGGAACATCTGGTGAAAATGCTGTCTGCCTATGTGGCCATCAGTTCGGCGTTTGCGGGAACAGTATTTCCAACTTTTATGCCCTGGAGCGCGGTGGCCCCAACCTCGATTGGCTATATCTTGATGATTTTCTTCCTGGTCAGGGGTCCAGCAAAGTGGAACCGGTCCTCTGCGCCTAAATCGCCGTTTGCGTCCGGAGAACGAACCCTCCCGGCCGCGCCAGCGCCATGATCCGCACAACGCCCGTCGACGACTTTACGACTCAGTAGCAGCGAACGATAGCATCCGTGTGGTCGACAATTGGGAGCTAGAAAGTGGAGCGACGGGCGGGGACGCCCGGCTCTGCATTGCGAAGCGGCTCGACCAAACATATCGGTCTTTTTTGGTCTTCGAAAACTACTCGCCGCGGTGTTTCCTGAGCCACGAGGCGACATTCAACTCAACCCCGAAGGAAACCGTATTCACGGCGTTGTACGCACTGTAGCTGTAGCCGGCGCTCAAATCCACTGAGCGCGTGAGATTGTAATCGAGTCCGAGGTTGATCCCGTCGTCCCGGGTCAGGCTCACGCCCCCTTTGGTTGAGCCAGGAGAGCTTTTCTTGCCACGAACAAAGATTTCTTGCGCACCCCATGGGAGTATGTAGTAACCCGAAGCACTAACACTGAACTTGTCACCCAGGTCCATCTCGGAGCCGCCTTCAAAGTGCGCCAGCGTGCCGAGAGAAGTATAGGGACGCTTCAGGAATCGGGTGTCAGGAACCGAGTTGGCAACGCCGGCATCGAGAAACGGAGTAAAGAGATCAAAGCCGTGAGCGAAATGATTGTCCCAATCAAAAGTCACGCGGCCCGTGCTCAGCCCCTTCGCGGAACTCGCTACGGGAAACGCTCCATTCACGCCTGTGCTGAAATCAAGCACCGGCCCTTTCGTGGAGTATCTGAAACCTAACGATGGGTTCCCCATGCCGGACGCGGAAGTCGTGCCCGTCTTTGAAGTAGATGGGTTGACGAACAGATATGACACGCCCATATTTACCGAGAAATGTGGATTGAAAACATAGCCCGCCGACGAGTTGATATCGCTGGTGAACCCATCCGTATCGGCGCTGCCTTCATAAGTTTCCGTCAAGGTGAAGCCCTTCTCCGGAACCGCAGTCTTGCTCCCCACAGCAGCCGCGGCCTCACCCAGCGCCGAAACCGCAAGCAAGCATGAACCAGCCAGAATCGCGAATAGACGACAGTAAACTTTCATTATTAGTGCCCCCTTTGGCAGGTACCTCTGGCCGCTCGTCCGACGGTAAAGGCCAGACGCGCAAACCATTCCTTCTTCTATCGGGTCCATTGGTGAATGAGCCACTATTCTTAATGCGGCCTCGAGAAGTCGTCCAGTTACCGTGGTCCAATGACTGGTTGGCGGGTTGTTTTTGGAGGAACCGGAGCGGGCGTTGTAGGTTTTCGGCTGAGGCGAGAACCTTCGCCTGGTCGTGAACAAGCGTGGTGCACGGCGGTTCGAAGTGAGGGCGCAAATAGAACTTTAGATCAGGTACCGCAGTTTCTTGCGGAAGCCCGACTCACACCTTAGCCTGATGCGTGGAAGGAAACTCATGAAATCAAGCCGATTCTTTCATACCTTCGCCATAGCAATACTGGCGCTAAGCACCAGCGTGGTTCTTGCCCAACATGAAGATCATGGATACGGGCGTGGTCACGACAAACATGGCAACGAAGACGAAGATCATGATAATGATCGAAAGGGCAACAGTAACAAAGAGCACGGCCATAAAGGCCATGGGTATGGGCATGGGTACGATGACCGCGATCACCAAGTTATGCATGGCTGGTACGAGGGCCATCGCGGGAATTTGCCGCCTGGACTCGCAAAGAGGGATCGATTGCCGCCCGGCCTGGAACGTCAACTGGAACTTCGTGGCACGCTGCCGCCCGGTCTAAGGGGAAGGATTTATGCTGTTCCCGTCGATCTTGAACGGGAGCTGCCTGCGCCACCTCCCAATTGCGAGCATGTCTTTATCGGCGGACACGTTGTGCTCCTGAATCGCAGGACGTTTGTGGTAGTAGATGTCTTCCACCTGGGGTTCTAGCCAGACTGCTCCTCCTGAATCGTCCCCCATGCGAAGGCTCCTGTATGCGGATGGGCTAGGGAATGAGGTTGGGTTTGGAAGTTGAAGAGTTAGATTACAGGAGTGAAAAGCTCTTGGCACCAGCGAGACTGCCGGAAACCTGCACTGGGTCAGTCTGCCCCAGCAAATGTCTTGGGAGATCAGTTGTGCTTGCGATACATTTGGCCCTGCCAGCCCATCATTGCCTTACCTTGAAAAACTTCTTTCGACTTGCTGGCGTTTCCCACCTCCACCAGTGCGGTTGGGGTTTGAACCAAGCAGCCGCCATTTGCGAGCGCCGCAAAGACCTCAATTTCCGGCGTGTTTGAGTCCCAGTGCCAGATTTCTTTTCCATTTCGGACGTTGAAAGCGATCAGAAGGCTGCCGCGGGTCGCAAAGCCGATCTCGTCTTCGCCCAGCACCATTTCGTCGTGCAGCGGGCCAACATACTTTGGCAGCGGGAACCTGTACACGACCTCGCCATTCTCGTCTATGCGGTAGACAAGCTCATCGGGTAAGCCGTGTACATCCTCCACGACAGAGTTGTGCGACCAGCGGATTGGAAGGAGTACCCCGCCCAATCCGTCCGGAATGATGCTACCGGTGGGTGAGGCCGCGCTCACTGGCTCGGAGAGCGGACCGTTGCCTTTTGACTCCTCAACAATAGTACTGCGATACGTTCCGTCGGGATGAATCTGCCAGAGCACCACCCGTTCGTCGCGCGCGAAATTCACATCGCGCGGGGCGATTACCGATTCCGGGGCGCATTTCGCAGTGCCCAACACCCAATCATTCTGAGTGAACGCGACATAGGCGAATCCATCAATGTTCACAAACAAGTGGCTGGTGATGGTGCGCATAAAGGAAGGGCTTGGCTTCGCTGAGCACAGAATCTTTTCCCCAACTTTTTGCACATTAGTCTGTTTTTCATGCGATGCCGGAAGCGGAAGCTCGAATCTTCGCGCCCCTGTTATCTCGTCGATACCGGTTATTGTGGTGATCGTGCCGTCTGCAGATTGACTGAGCACATGGACCATGTGATCGAGATTGTAAGCATGTCCCTTACGAGCGCCGACCAGGGTGTACCGCCAGCGCAATTTACCATCCTTGCCGACCGTGTATAGGGTGTAGGAGTTGGCGTGATTGGCGCTGATCAGCGCACCGCCAAGCCAGTCGCCACAAACGAGCTCTACGTCGTGAGTTTGTTCCGGCATGAGCCAAGTCCACACCTGGATGCCATCGTCGCTAACGGCTCGCAGATAGGTTCTGCCGCTTGCGGTCTGTTCCAGAGAATACGTTGTGGGTCCATCGCCGGTTGGGGCCGCTGGTAGGTCTCCAATTTCACGACCGATGGGATGAGTTCCCCATTTTGAAGTCCCTTGCGACATAGGCCGGATGGCGGACCAGATTTTGATCTCGCGAAATCTCATTTCGCCGCCCAGTGCAGCACTCACTCGCACTGTACCGACCGCCTTAGCATGCAGCACAACGCGCCCGCCTTGCTCTTGAATTGCGGCCTTATCTGGATTGTCCACGGACCACATTGCGCCGTGGACCTCCTGTGCCGAGTCGTCGAGTAACTGTAAGGGGCGATCATCCCCCATCTGGATGTTGATATCTTCCGGCGAAATGCGCCAGCTGGAGTCTCCCTGCGCCAAAAGCTGGAGGGCGGATACTGCAATGAAACTCAAGATGAGAACTACACTTCGCTTGCACCGCGACATGGGGGCGACCCTCGCGCTGACAGTAGGCGCGTAAGACCACCATCGCAAGTTACATCTGTAATGTAACCGTCCGAAAAGAGGAATCCTGCAATTCCATTTGGTGATGTGAAATTTGTCATTTTCCTACCCGTTCTTCCGGCCCTGTACTCCAGCCACTTTGTGGCATCTCAAAAACCTTCTACACTAAAACCTTGCGCGCGCTGATCAAACTGTTTTTAATTGTCGTTCTCGCCGTCGGCGGCTGGGCGGCATGGCAGCTCTATGTCCCGGTTACGCCGCCCGCCAATAGTTCTTTGCTGCTGCGTCCTGGATATTCGACGCGTCGAATTGCCGCGGAGTTGAAAAAGGCGGGCGTGATCCGCAGCGAACTCGTCTTCGGGCTTTGGCACCTGCTGCACCCCAAGCCATCCTTGAAGGCGGGCGAGTATCTTTTTGAGCGGACCGCGAGTCTGCCACAGGTTTACGAGCGCATCGCGCGCGGCGATGTCTACTTCCACGTGGTCACCATTCCCGAAGGCTACACAATGTTCGACATTGCCAAGGCGATAGAGGACGCCGGGCTCGGGCCGGCAGCCGATTTCCTGCATATTGCCGAAACCCAGACCCAGCTCATCTCGGATCTGGCACCGGAGGCCAAATCGCTTGAGGGCTACCTCTTCCCCAACACCTACCAGTTCACGCGGACGCAGAGCCTGGAGGAAATGGCGGCGGCAATGGTCCATCAGTTCAGGCTGGTGGCGCAACAGATCGGGCTCAGTTCCAACTCGGATGTACACAAGATTGTGACCATGGCCTCGATCGTGGAAAAAGAGACGGCGGCTCCCGAGGAACGGCCGCGCGTAGCCAGCGTCTACTACAATCGGCTGGCGCGAAACGTGGCGCTCGACGCCGATCCCAGCGTGATATACGCGGAGTTGCTTACAGGCACCTACCAGGGAAGCCTCCATCACGCCGACCTGGCCGTGAACTCTCCCTATAACACTTACCGTTTGCCGGGACTGCCTCCGGGGCCAATCGGCAATCCCGGAAAAAGTTCTTTGGAAGCAGCTTTGCACCCCGAGAGCACGGAATTCTTTTATTTTGTCAGCGACGGCAACGGCCACCACCGCTTCGCCCGCAGCCTGGAAGAGCACAATCGCAACGTGGTCGCCTATCGCCATTCACTCGGCCTGCGGTAGCAGCCCCTGGCGAGATTCCGCCCTCCCCTGTGGGTGTGTCCCTGTGGTTCCCTGTGTCCTCTGTGGTTGCAGTTTGTCGGATTTCCCTCTGCACTATGCGCTCTTTCATCACAAACCACATGTGTGACGCCCCTCACAGACAGGTAATCCGCCCCATGCGACAATACTCATCTGATTGGGGCGGTTCGGGGCGTGCCCGTCAACGATGACGGTCCCCCCGAAGCTGCTTCGAACCCATTTTCAGCACTCTTTGACAAGTTAGTTGAGGCGATTAGCGTGCTTCGGAAGTCTCGAGGAGACCGGCGATTTTGGTGAGTTTGAGACAATCGGATGTCTCCATTCGGCCCCCCTCCCAACTCCGCGCCAATCAAAGCATTTCGAAGCTAAGTCCTTACATATGTAGAGCATGGAGGTAAGTCGTTATTTCTAAATGCGTTAGCGGGAATTGGGGGGGTACAAAAGCACATCCCTGACAGAACAGACCTGGAAATTCCTGGCACAGTGATCGAGTAGCTCAGCATATAGGGCGAACCTGTGAAGGCGTCCCCGATATGAACCGCACTTACCATACGACCCGCAGTAAACGCGGAACCCTTCGCTGCCATATACTAATCAAACACTAATGTGGGAAAAGTCTTTCTGGGTACCGGCATAGGAATGGATCGCCCTCATCTCCGCATCCTCTCGCTTTTATTGCTGACGACGATTACTTTTCCGCTCGGCGGATGTCTGTTCCGGACACGTCCTCTGGATCGTCAGCTTTCTGACCGGCCGCTGAAAACCGCGACCCAGCAGGATCTGATCGAATACGTCAACACCGAGGCCACCAAGATTCAGTCCATGCAGGCGACCGTGGACATTGACGCTTCCGCCGCGGACCTGAAAAACGGCCGGGTCACCGATTACAAAGAGATTCGCGGATACGTGCTGGCGCGCAAGCCAGCCATGCTGCGCATGAAGGGCCTGCTGCCGCTGGTGCGGAACACGGCCTTCGATATGGTGAGCGACGGACAGGAATTCAAGGTATGGCTCCCGACCAAGAATAAATTCGTCGTCGGCTCGAACAACGCCGACAACTATCAGCCCGACAAACGGCTGGAGAACATGCGGCCGCAGTACATTTACGACGCGCTGCTGATTCCAGCAATCGGCCAGGACGAGATTGCGGTGCTTGAAAATGGATACGAAACCGTCCTGGACGCGAAGAAGCATCGGGTTGACCAGCCCGATTACGAATTGGCAGTCATCCGCAACGGTCCCAAGGGCTGGTATCTATCGCGCCGAATCGAGTTCAGCCGAACCGATCTGCTCCCGCACCGCCAAAGGATCTATGACCAGCAGGGAAACGTCGTGACCGACGTCCACTATCAGGATTACAAAGATTACGCGGGGACTACGTTCCCCAGTACGATCGAGATCGAACGGCCGCGTGAGAATTACGACATTAGCCTGACCATAATTAAGCTGGAAATCAATAAAGCGCTGACCGACGACCAGTTTGCGCTTGAGCAGCCACCTGGAGCCGACGTGGTGCACCTCGATCAGCCCAACCCCAGCGCGGCGAAAGCGTCAGATGGCCCAAGCAAGTAGTTCTCTGGACACGTAGTTTCCAGAAAAGACATGATGAATCGCATGATCGTCGGAAATTTAGTGCATCGGCCGCTGCGCTCGCTCATCAGCGTCGTGGCCGTGGCGCTCGAAGTCACGCTGATCCTGCTGATCGTAGGCCTCTCCCTCGGAATGCTGCAGGACACTCGCACCCGGGCGGCCGGAATCGGGGCGGACGTGCTGGTGCTGCCGCCGGGGTCTTCGTTCATCGTCGGCCTGACGGGTGCGCCCATGCCGATCAAAATCGGCGGGGTGCTGGAAAAATTACCCCACGTAAAGAGCGTCGCTCCGGTGATCACGACAATCGCTTCGGCAGGTGCGCTCGAGATCATTGCGGGGATCAACTTGCCCAGCTATGAAAGCATGTCGGCGGGCTTCCACTATTTGGAGGGTGGTCCATTTCAGGGACCCTACGACGTGCTGATTGACGATCTCTTTGCTAAGTCCAAGCATGCCAAGGTGGGCGATACGATAGAGATTCTGAACAACAAGTTCCGGATTTGCGGGATCGTGGAACGAGGCAAGGGCGCCCGCAAGTTTGTTCCGCTAGCCACTCTGCAGGACCTGATCGGCGCCAAGGACAAGGCCACGATCTTCTATCTCAAGCTCGACGACCCGGGGAACGCGGACGCAGTTGTCGATGAGATCAAGAGCGTACCGGGCATGGAGCGTTATGCGGCGAACTCCATGGCTTCCTACCTGGCTATGATGACCACGAGCAATATTCCGGGGCTCTCAACTTTCATCAAAGTCGTGGTCGGTATTTCGGTGGTCATTGGATTCATCGTAATTTTCCAGGCCATGTACACGGCAGTGATGGAGCGGACTCGCGAAATCGGCATCCTGAAGTCGATGGGGGCGTCGAAGCTCTACATTGTGAACGTGGTGCTGCGGGAGACGGTGCTGCTGGCCCTCGCAGGTATCGTGCTGGGCATCGTCGTAAGTCTGGCGGCACGGGCGGCCTTGGCACACAAGTTCCCTTTGCTGCAGGTGGTCGTGGACGGTGGCTGGATCTTGCGCGCAACCCTGATTGCGATTGCCGGCGCGATCGTCGGCGCGCTGTATCCGGCGTTCAAGGCGGCGCAGAAGGATCCCATCGATGCCTTGGCGTACGAATAGGGGCAGACACCGGCTCCAATCCCTTCTTTCGCTTTTGCTTCGCTTAGGTTTACAGGATTTTTTCCGTCCTTAACAATTTCCTAATAATTTCCTCTCGCAAATCGCGCGAGAATGCACGATACTGCCCGTGAAACTGCCGTGCTATAATCACGCGCCGTACCCAAAAGCGATGCAGTTTCGCAGCGAGTTGTCCTAATTTCCTGGCCCTGCGCGCGGATGCGTGCAGTTGACGAAATACTTAGGAGGAGATATGCGCTTCAATGATCCGACTCTATACGGTCGGGACGATGAGACGGATGAGTACAGCGACAGCGGCGCCTATGGCGAATCGCTGGAAGAGGATTTGGAAGAGGAGGAAGAAGAGGAAGAAGAACCCGTTCTCGTGGAGGAAGGTGACGAGATTTCCGCACCGCCAGTACGGGAACCTATGCGAGCGCCTGCGCCCATAACTCCATCGGGTGGCGGCGGCAGCCAGGGTGGGCCTCCAAGCAAGAAGGCTCCTGCCAAGAAGGCAGCAGTCAAGAAGGCTCCCGCCAAGAAAAAGGCGGCAAAGAAAAAAGCGGGGAAAAAGCCGGCGAAGAAAGCAGCCAGAAAACCGGTAGCGAAGAAAAAAGCAAAGAAGAAATCCGCGAAGAAGCCGGCCAGGAAAAAGGCTGCCAAGAAGGCTCCGAAAAAAGCTGCGCGCAAGAAGGGCCGTCGCCGCTAGCGGTTCACTCTATCATCCCAAATAATGGCGGAAACCGACTCTTTCCAGCTTCCGCCATTTCATTTATTTTCCGTCGGGCACAATGGCGTCCGCTTCGATTTCCAGCAGCATCTCTGGAGAAACCAGGGCCGTGATCGCCACCATGGTGCTCGCGGGACGAACCTCGCGAAAAAACTGTCCGTGCGCTTTTCCTACTTTTTCCCAATCCGCGATGTTGGTAAGGAACACGCGCGTGCGGACGACATCCTTCAGCGAAGCTCCGGCCCGCTCCAGCGCGCGTTCGATGTTCTTGAGGGTCTGAACCGCCTGCGCATACGCGTCGCCCGCGCCGACGATTTTGCCGTCGGCTCCAGTTGCAGTTGTACCCGCCACGTGGACATACGCACCCACGCGAACAGCACGAGAGTAACCGACAATCGGTTCCCACGGTGTTCCGCTCGAAATATTGATTCGCTCCACTTTGCCTCCGCATTCCTTCTGTTTACGCGGTGAATAGATTGATTGGATCAGATTTTTCGATCCGCGATGCAGAATTAGCAGTCACCTCCCTTGGCTGCCAACGAACACCTTGAAACCCCGCGCCCCGCGCTCGCTTCTAACTATAGTGAGTGGCTCAATGGTGACTTGCGTTGGGTAAGAATTCGAGGTATCTAATCCGCACGGGGTTTAGTTCCGATAGAAGCTTCGAGAAGGCACTGTGAGAAGGAAGTGGGGCCATGGAAATGATTCCGGAGACGCATCCGCTGCAGCAGCTGTTTCTTGAACTGGTCGGCCGTCACTATGCCGAGGAGATCGGAATTCGCGATCCCCAACTCGTGAACTACGTCGCGCATCTGCTGTCGGAGTTTTGCGATGCCGAGCAGTTGCTGAAAATCCGCAATGCGGCGGGGAAGCCGTTGAACGATGTAGGCGAGATGCTGATCGAGTCGGACCCAATCTATGGTCCAGCGCCGTCGTTCGATCGCGAACGCCAGGTCCGCAAGCACATTGGCGACTTTACGCTGTTTTACGCGGGCATGTTTCCGGAGAGCATCAATCATTATCGTCTGCGCCGCCAGCGGGTCGAGGGTTTCGTGGATTGGATGAAAGCTGGGAAAGAAAGCTACTACATCGTCTCGAAGTTCGAGCACTTCGAATATGCCAAGGTGGCGCCGCTGTTCGCGCAACTCTCGCAACGATTTGAACAGTGCGTTTATGGACTGAATCTGGTGAAGAACGAACTTGAAGTAATGCAGCATCCGATCGCGCGAATGAGCAACGAGCTCATTATGTAGGATTGCAGAAGTGAGAGGTCAGATTGCAGAAGTGAAAACCCATGCGTGCTGAATTTGGGTTTTACCTCTGCAATCTGACCTCTCACCTCTGACCTTTCACGATCCGCCTTCCCGCGATCTCAAATTTCCCTTCCAGTACAATCCTGATCGCTTCGGGATATGCGATGTGTTCCTGCTCAAGAATGCGAGCGGCAAGCGTGTGCTCGTCGTCGGAGTCGAGCACGGGGACGGTCTTCTGCACCAGGATGGCGCCGTGATCGAGTTCCTCATCCACAAAGTGCACCGTGCATCCCGACACTCTCACACCATATGCGAAGGCCTGCTGCTGCGCTTCCAGGCCGGGAAACGCGGGTAGCAAGGATGGATGGATGTTGAGAATCTTCGCTGGAAACTGCTGCACAAACCAGGGCGAAAGCAGGCGCATGTACCCGGCGAGGCAGATAAGATCGACTTTGCTGTCCAGGAGTGCAGACACAACTTTGCGGTCGTGCTCCTCGCGCGGCTTATCTTTCGATGAAATGACAAGCGCGTTGAGTCCTCGCTGGCGTGCAGTTTCGAGACCGGGAGCATCGGCACGGTTCGAAATCACGACAGCAATACGGGCATCGAGTATCCTGCCTGCCGCAATGCTGTCGGCAATGGCCACAAAATTGGAGCCTCGTCCGGATAAAAGGATGCCGAGATTTTTCATAGGACAACATTATTCACCATCTGGAGTAGAGACGGGGCTTGCTCGTCTCCTTTGGATGCAGAATCTACGCGGCGAGGGAGACGCGGCAAGCCGCGTCTCTACAGGACAGGAGTCTAGCTGAACATCACCTTGCGATCACCTTTGACGATGCGCCCGACGCTGTAGAATTTTTCTCCGGCGCGTTCCAGCAGCGTCTGAGCTTTCTTGAATTTCTTGGCGGGAACCACGATCAGCATACCGAGGCCCATATTGAAGGTGCGGAGCATTTCTTCCTCAGTGACGTTGCCGAGTTTCTGCAGATGTTCAAAGACGGGTAGAACCGGCCAGGTGCCGAGTTCGATCACAGCAGACGTGCCTTTGGGTAGCACTCGGGGCAAGTTCTCGGTGATGCCGCCGCCGGTAATGTGCGCCAGCGCCGCGACGCACTCGCCCGCGATCATCTTCCGAATGATCGACCAGTAGCTCCGATGGGTCCGCATGAGTTCGTTGCCGACCTTGTTCTTGATCTCACTGACAAATGTCTCGAGGGAATAGCCCGCGATTTCAAAGAGCAGTTTGCGGGCCAGCGAGTATCCATTGGTGTGCAGGCCATTGGAGGGCAAACCGAGGACGCAATCCCCGACCTGCACGTCTTTGCCACTGATGATGCGGTCGCGTTCGACCACTCCGACAATGAATCCGGCAAGATCGTATTCGCCTTCGGGATAAAACCCTGGCATTTCGGCAGTCTCGCCGCCGATCAGGGCGCAGGCGTTATGCTTGCAGGCTTCGGCGAGGCCGCCAACAATTTTTTCCGCGACTTCCGGGTCGAGCCTGCCCGTGGCCAGGTAGTCCATAAAAAACAAAGGCGCCGCACCCTGCACCGCGATGTCGTTCACGCAGTGATTCACCAGATCGGCGCCGACGGTGTGGTGCATTCTCATTTCGAAGGCCACTTTTAATTTGGTGCCCACGCCGTCCACGCTCGAAACGAGCACCGGATCCAAATACTTCTTATCGACCGAGAACAAGCCGCCAAAGCCGCCAATCTCGCTCAGTACTCCCTTAGTAAAGGTTTTGTGGGCAAGATACTTGATGCGCTGCTTGGTGCGGTTGCCACGATCAATGCTGACACCGGCATCGGCGTAGGTGATTGAGTCGCCTTGTGGGTTAGGATGCTGAGCCACTTTTCAGTCCGTCGTTGCCCGGGTGGAGAGATCTGATGCGCCACCGAGCCGGTGGAAGCGTTTCAGGCGCAACAAATTCTAGCACGTCTGGAGTGGCCTTCGGCGGGTGGCGCGTGTATCGCTGCAAAAAGAAAACCCCGGCCAGTGCCGGGGCCTAAAACGAGAAGGATAGTGAGCTTATTTCGGTTGGTCGCTCTTCATCTCGTCTTTCTTCATTTCGTCTTTCTTTGCTTTCTTGTGATATTTGTGGTGGCGCTTTGCTTTGGTGTCGTCCTTTTTGTCCATCGGCTTGTCCATCTTGTCCATCGGTTTGCAGGCTGACTTGTCACCTTGGGCGAAGGCAAAAGACGACATCGAGACGGAGAGAGCGATGGCGAACAGCAACGCGAGTACCTTCTTCATATTTGGATGCTCCTTCGAATGTTCATATCTACACACGAACTCCCGGAAAATTCTGATTTGATTGTGCCGGGCCAGCGAAATTGTAGACCTCGAACGAGGCTTTTCCAAGTGCAATAGCGAACACGCATTTATAATGCTGGTCCAACTCTTTTCTCCCGGAGACATAGATGAGAATTCTGATAGTTCTCCTTTTCGCCCTGCTGACGATTCCGATTGCGGTGGCGCAACAAAACCAATCACAGGACACGACGCCCGAGAGCGCGAAGCAGGGTACGTCCAGGAAAGATAAAAGCAAGAAGGAACCAACGCCGGCGAGCACAGTAACTCCCGACAAGTCCACGGAAACCGGCAAGCCCGCGGAGCCACCCAAAGCCGAGTCAAGCGAAACCAGCGATAAAGATAAAGATAAAGATAAGGACAAGGAAGAACATTACGATGTGGCGGAAGTTCCGCCCGTAATCACGCACCACCAGCTCATGCTGAACGGCAAGACGCTCAGTTACACGGCGACGGCCGGGAGGCTTCCCATCAAGCGCGGCGACGGCAAGATCGAAGCCGAAATGTTTTTCGTCGCCTACACGCTCGATGGACAGGAGGCTGGAAGGCGTCCGCTGACGTTCTCGTTCAACGGCGGCCCAGGCTCTGCCTCGGTGTGGCTGCACATGGGCGCGCTCGGACCGAAGCGCGTGGTGCTTCAGCCGAACGGTTTCATGCCGGCAGCGCCTTATCGTCTGGAAGACAATCCCAACACACTCCTCGATCGCAGTGACATCGTCATGGTGGACGCCATGTCCACCGGCTACTCGCGCGCCGCGACCGCCGAACTTGCCAAGAAGTTTCTGGGCGTAAAGGGCGACGTGCAAGCCTTTGGAGAATTCATCCGCCTCTACATCTCCCGCTACGATCGTTGGAGCTCTCCGCTGTTTCTGCTGGGGGAAAGCTACGGCACCACGCGCGCCGCCGGCATCGCCGGGTATTTAGCCGATCATGGCATCGCCTTCAATGGCGTGACCCTGCTCTCGATGGCCGTGGATTTCCAGACCCTCGAATGGAATAAATCGAACGACCTGCCCTATTTTCTGCTGGTGCCAACATTCAATATGATCGCCGGCTACCACCACAAGCTGTCCGCAGATCTTACTCAGGATATGGCGAAGACGCGCGATGAGGTCGTGCGCTGGTCAACCAATGATTACGCGCTTGCTCTCGGCAAAGGCGACGCCTTGACCGCGGAAGAACGGCGCAAGATTGTCGATCAACTGTCACGCTACATAGGGCTGCGCCCGGAAGTGATCGAAGCACATAGTCTGCGCATCGACGTTCCCACCTTCACCCACGAACTGCTGCTCGATCAGAAACTGGTCGCCGGCCGCCTCGATGGCCGGTTCAGCAGCCCAAATCCCGACGAAGACCGTTTCTTCGATCCGACCAGCGCCGCCATTCTGCCGCCTTACACTTCCGCATTCAACGGCTACCTCCGCACCGAACTCAACTACAAGTCCGACATGCCGTATAGGGTCTTCGCCTACGACGAACCCGGCTTCCAGAAGTGGGAGTGGGGCAACGCGGTGGAAGGCTTTCCCAGCACGGCAGGCGGGTTGCGCTCGGCCATGATCAAAAATCCGTATATGAAGATCCTGGTCATGGAAGGCTACTATGACTTGGCCACACCCTTCGCCGCTGCCAACTGGACCATGGATCACCTGAACCTCGACGGGCAGTTCCGCCAAAATGTTTCGTACGCCACTTACAACTCGGGGCACATGGTGTACGTCGATCGCTCCGAACACAACAAGATGAAAAAGGATTTGGTGGACTTCATGGAGAAGTGCCTGCCGAAATAGTTTTGCGTGCTCGTGTGGGACGGGCGCCTCGCCCGTCCAAGCCGAGCGCAGCTCGGCAGTTGCCTGTCGGAGAGCAATGCTGAATTCGCATTAGTGCTGGACATCTGACGCTTATCCCATGCGCGCCGCCGTCATCTTCGGATTGGGAACTTCACCGGCAGACTTGAAGCCATTTCAAGAAAGCTCTCCAACGCAGTGGCTCCAGGGACTGCCCGTTGCTTCCGGCGACGCCGACGCCATACTTATCTTCGCCGGGGACGGTACCATTCACCGTCACCTCCCAGCGCTGGTGCGGCTCCAGCTTCCGGTGTTGATGATCCCTGCAGGCAGTGGAAACGATTTTGCCCGCGCGCTGAACCTGTGCTCGATGCGAGACTCCTTGCGCGTCTGGCGTGATTTTGAATCGGGGAAAATTCAAGCGCGGGCAATTGATCTCGGGGTCATCGTTCCATCCGCGGCGGTTCCATCCTCTGCGCCGGAGCGCACTCACTATTTCTGCGGTGTGGCCGGGTGCGGTCTGGACTCCGCGGCCGCTCGGAGCGCCAATCGGATGCCGAGGTGGCTGCGCGGACACGGCGGCTATGCGCTGGCGCTCTTGCCGCTGCTGCTCAAACTTCCCGCATATTCCATGCGGCTGACTCAGGTCAATGGTGAGAATCGCACCGATGCCGAGAAGCTAACTGTGCTCGCTGCATTTGCCAATACGCAGTTCTACGGTGACGGTATGCGCATCGCCCCAAAGGCCGATTTCGCCGATGGCAAGCTCGACATCTGCCGCATCAATAAGTTAAGCCCGCTTAAGCTACTCAGCATGTTTCCGACGGTGTACTTCGGGAACCATCTTCTGCTGCCCGAAGTGGAGTATTCGCGGGCCGCGCGAGTCCACGTGCAGACAGAGACTCCGCTCGAGATCTACGCTGATGGAGAGTTTGTGTGCGAGACGCCCGCCGAGATTTCAATTGCAACCGGCGCACTACGAGTGATTTGTTCGCCGCGCTAGAGCGTTCCCGCAAACGTCGTGGCATCCATACTTGTCATCCCGAGCGAAGTGAGGGATCTGCATTTTGCGGCGGACTGCAGATCCCTCACTTCGCTCGGGATGACAATTTGTGAAAAGGGTGGCTCGTACTCCATTCCGGACACGACTTTGAAGCAAGTTCCTAGTGGATTCGCCCGTACCGCGCATCCAACGCGATATTCAGTTCGAGCACGTTCACGCGCGGCTCGCCGAGGAATCCCCATTGCCGGTTCACGGATTTTTCAAGAACCAAGCCTGCGACTTCCGCTTCTGGAATCTTACGTTCTGAAGCCACGCGTCGAAGCTGGAACTCCGCCGCCGCGGGCGAGATATCCGGATCGAGTCCCGAACCCGATGTCGTAACCAGGTCGACAGGGATGGGAACACCGGGATTCTCGGCTTGCAGCTTGGCGACGTCTCCGCTGACACGAGTAATCAACTGCGCGTTGGTCGGACCGAGATTTGAGCCGCCAGAGGCGCTGGCTTCGTAACCCGCAGTCCCCGCGGCGGATGGCCGCGAATGAAAATAGCCCGGTCCCGAAAATGGCTGCCCGATCAGCCGCGACCCAACTACCACTCCACCGTTCCCCTTGATCAGCTGTCCGTTGGCCTGCTTGGGGAAGATCAGCTGCGCGAGTCCGGTCACCAGCAGAGGATAGAGAATTCCTAACAGGACCGTCGTCGCGATCGTCATGAGTACCGCCGTGATCAGATTTTTCTTCATTGCTCTTCCTACACCAGCCTGACGCCGGTGATAAACATGTCGATCAGCTTGATGCCGATGAACGGGACCACCAGTCCGCCAAATCCATAAACCAGCAAGTTCTGCCGCAGCAGAGATTCAGCGCTCATCGCCTTGTACGCGACTCCACGCAACGCCAGCGGAATCAGGGCAACGATGATGAGCGCGTTAAAAATAACGGCTGAAAGCACTGCCGACTGCGGCGTCTGCAGCCGCATGATATTCAGCGCATTCAGCACGGGAAATGTTCCGGCAAACATCGCCGGAATGATTGCGAAATACTTGGCCACGTCATTTGCAATGGAGAAAGTGGTGAGCGCCCCGCGCGTCATCAGCAACTGTTTTCCGATTGCCACCACCTCAATGAGTTTGGTGGGATTCGAATCGAGGTCCACCATGTTTCCGGCCTCCTTCGCCGCTTGCGTACCAGTATTCATCGCGACGCCCACATCGGCCTGAGCCAGCGCGGGCGCATCGTTGGTGCCATCGCCGGTCATGGCAACCAGCTTGCCGTCGCCCTGCTCGCGGCGAATCAAATCCATCTTGTCTTTCGGAGTTGCCTCCGCCAGAAAATCGTCCACGCCCGCTTCGCGCGCGATTGCCGCCGCCGTCAAGGGATTGTCGCCAGTGATCATGACCGTCTTAATCCCCATTGCGCGCAGTTGATTGAAGCGCTCGCGCATCCCGCCTTTGACTATGTCCTTGAGGTAAATCACGCCGAGGGCTCGCTGATTTTCCGCGACCACCAGCGGAGTTCCTCCCGAGCGCGCAATCTGCTCCACGCTCGCTTGAATCTCGCGCGGCAGCGATGTGCCGAACTGATTTAGATATTTGATGATGGCGTCGACCGAGCCTTTGCGAATCTCTCTGCCATCGAGGTTCACGCCCGACATGCGCGTTTGCGCGGTGAAGGGGACGAACACTGCTTCGTGCGAAGCGAGTTCACGGCCGCGCAGGCTGTATTGCTCTTTCGCCAGCACAACAATAGAACGGCCTTCGGGCGTTTCGTCCGCGAGCGACGAGAGTTGGGCTGCATCGGCCATCTCGGCAGCAGGAATCCCCGGGGCAGGAATGAACTCCGCTGCCTGGCGGTTTCCGAGCGTGATCGTTCCCGTTTTATCGAGCAGCAACGTGTTCACGTCCCCGGCCGCTTCCACGGCGCGCCCGGACATCGCCAGCACATTGTGCTGCACCAGTCGATCCATGCCGGCAATGCCGATGGCGGAAAGCAGGCCGCCAATCGTTGTCGGAATCAGACAGACCAGCAGGGAGACGAGCACAAAGACCGTCTGCGGCGATCCCGAGTAGATTGCGAAAGGCTGCAGCGTAACTACCGCAAGCAGAAAAATGATGGTCAGGCCCGCCAGAAGAATGTTGAGCGCAATCTCGTTCGGAGTCTTCTGCCGCTCAGCGCCCTCGACCAGAGCGATCATCCTGTCGAGAAAGGTTTCGCCCGGATTCGAAGTGATTCGGACTTTGATCACGTCGGAGAGCACGCGCGTGCCACCGGTCACCGCCGACCGGTCTCCTCCAGCTTCGCGGATCACAGGCGCGGATTCTCCCGTGATCGCCGACTCGTCCACCGAAGCAACGCCTTCGATGACTTCACCATCGCCCGGGACAAGTTCGCTCGCGGTCACCATCACGACATCGCCCGAACGCAGCTTCGCACTCGGCACAGTTTCTACCGTCCCGTTCGGCAGCAAGCGCTTGGCTACGGTTTCAGACCGGGCTTTGCGCAGCGTGTCCGCTTGCGCTTTGCCGCGCCCCTCGGCCATGGCTTCCGCGAAATTCGCGAAGAGCACCGTGAACCAAAGCCAGAGCGTGATCTGCAGATTGAATGCAAAACTCTGCTTCTCGCGGAACAACAGCGCGGTCGTCACCACGCTGCCCACCTCGACCACAAACATCACCGGGTTCTTCATCATGGTGCGCGGGTCGAGCTTGACCACGGCATCGACCAGTGCCCGCCGTATGATTTTCGCGTCCCACAAACTCTTGCTTTTCTTCTCTGCCATGTTCTTCTTCAGAAAGTTCTGCCTCAGAAAGCTCTGCTCAGAATGTCTTTCCTGCCATCATCAGCAGGTGTTCAAGTAGCGGTCCCAGACTAAGAGCCGGGAAAAATGTGAGCGCGCCCACGATCACAATCACCGACACCAGCAGAATGGAGAACAGGGGCGTAGTCACCGGGAACGTACCTGCCGAAGCGGGTACGGTCTTTTTCTTCGCCAGGTTGCCGGCAATGGCCAGCATGGGAATGATCATGAAGAAGCGCCCCACCAGCATCGTCATTGCGCCCGCAGTGTTGTACCAAAGCGTGTTACCGTTCAGGCCCGCGAACGCGGAACCGTTGTTTCCCGCCATGGACGTGAACGCGTAGAGGATTTGGGTCAGGCCGTGTGGACCTGCGTTGCTGATGCTCGAGGTGCCAAATCCTTCGACCGATGAAATGGCAGTCAGCACCAGAATGATCAACGGAAAAACCAGTGTGACCAACATCGCCATCTTCACGTCGTGGGCTTCAATCTTCTTGCCCAGATACTCTGGCGTACGCCCGACCATAAGTCCGGCAATGAACACCGACAGCACCACGTAGATCAGGATGCCATACAGGCCGGCGCCCACTCCGCCAAAAACGGTCTCGCTGAGCATGATGTTGACCAGCGGCACCATTCCGCCCAGCGGAGTGAAGGAATCATGCACGCCGTTGATGGCGCCACAACTCGCATCGGTTGTGATGGTGGCGAACAGCGCAGAATTGGCGATACCGAAGCGCACTTCCTTGCCTTCCATGTTTCCGCCCGGCTGGAGCGACGTCGCGCGTTGGTCAACTCCGTGCAGCAGAGGGTTGCCTTTAGCCTCGGCCCAATATGCCGCCGTGACTCCGCACAAAAAAAGAGCAGCCATCGCCGCCCAGACCGCCCAGCCGTGACGCTGCGATCCGGTCATTCGGCCCAGTGTGTAAGTAAGGCCGGCCGGAATAGCGAAGATGGAGAGCATCTGTAGAAAGTTGCTAAGTGGTGTGGGATTTTCAAAAGGATGAGCGCTGTTGGCATTGAAGAATCCGCCGCCGTTCGTGCCCAGCATCTTGATCGCCTCTTGAGAAGCGACCGGCCCTTGCGCGATGGTCTGGTCGGTCACGGCGTCCATCACGGCTTTGCCGTCCGGCCCGACCATCGGCTTGCCGTCCGTTCCAGTTTTCTGGACCTGCTGCGGTTCGATCAGCTTCGCGGTGTCATAGGGCTTGAGATTTTGCACGACTCCTTGAGAAACGAGAACCATGGCGTAAATGATGCAGGCCGGCAGCAGCACCCACAGGATGGAGCGGGTCATGTCCACCCAAAAATTCCCGATCGTCTCCTTCTCTTTGCGCGCGATGCCGCGAATGAATGCGATTGCCAGGGCGATCCCCACCGCCGCCGACGCGAAGTTATGGTAAGCGAGGCCGGCCATTTGCGTGAGATAACTCATGGCCGACTCGCCTGAATAGTTTTGCCAATTAGTGTTAGTAGTGAAAGACGCGGCGGTATTAAAGGCCAATGCCGGAGGCACGGCAGCAAACTTCTGCGGATTCCACAAGGGCAGCAAATGCTGCGCGCGCTCAATCAGATAGAGCAGCAGCATCGAAGCTCCGCTGAACAGCAGCATGGTGAAAGCGTATTCGGTCCAGCGCATCTCGTGCGCTTCATCGACGCCGGTCACGCGATACAGCAACCGCTCGATTGGGCGAGCCACGGGATCGAGGAAGGTGCGCTCACGGCTGAACACTCTTGCCATGAACACGCCGAGCGGCTTGGTGAGCGCCAGAATTACAGCCAGAAATACGAAGATCTGTATCCAGCCATTGGTTGTCATTTCAGAATTTCTCCGGCCTCAGCAAGGCATACAGCAGGTAGACCATCAGCCCTGCACTTACGATCAGCATGATGATCGATTCAGCATTCATAATGATTCGTCCTCAGCGAATTCGATCGCAGAATTGCACATAACCCAGCGACAGTAGGAAGAAAACTATCGCGACTACGACAAAGATCACGTCTTGCACACAACCTCCTCCAAATGCACTAAACTTTCTCCTCACGATCAGAACTTGACCAGGATGTCGAGGTTAAGCGTCGACTGGTCTTTGCGCAGATCGGGGAACCATACCGTGCTGCCTTGCGCTCCGCAGGCCGTTTGCGCGGCGCTGAGCGTCAATGCCCCGGACGTATTCCCGTCGTTGCAGGCAAAGAATTGGGGAGACCCGTTGTTGGTATAGGGCACTCCACCCGAACCAGGCGGCGTAATTCCACCGCGGCCAGTCCAATACGGCACACTGGCGTGGCGGTAGTCATACTCCAAACGAAACGTGAGCCACTGCCTGGGCATGTAATCGAAGGTGATCGAGGTATCCCAAGCCTTGAATGGATCCCCCGGATTCCCGGTAAAGTAGGGCGCGTTGATCGCCGCCGAGGGGGCGGTCTCACCATTGATGGGCGGGAGCAGGACCAGATAGCGCCCTGGATTGTTAATTTGGCCGCCACCGATGGTCAACCCGTACGTATCCTTCTTGAACCACGCGCGGTTATAAAGCATGTAGCCGATAAAGCTCTGCTTCGGACCACCCTTTCTATTGCCGTAGCAACTCACCCCGCCGCCAAATTCACAGCCCAAATCGCCAGTGAAGGAAAACGCCATCTTGTCGAGGCGATTTCCTGGTTTGTCGTAATACTTGATCTCGATGCTGTCGTCGGTGTGGATGCGGCCGCGCTTCGGTATGTACAGGTCGTCGTGGCCAAGGCCGTAATTATTGGAAATGATGTCCACCCAAGGTCGCGGCGTCCACTTAATCTGTCCACCCAGACCCTTTCTCGAATTGGCCGATGCGTATGATTGCCATCCATTGATAAGCCACGGCTCGATCTTCAAGTGAGGCGTGGGGAAAATCTGCACTCGCAAGCCCTCGAAAAACCAGGGCGTGTTGGACGAAACGTATGACGGTTGATAGGCCCAGTTATCGGCGTTGTAGTAGCTGAACAAGCCAATGTAAGACAAGAAAATGCCAGCGTCGACGTTGATCCCATTCAACGCATTGATGTGATAACCGCCGTAGGCTTCTGCCAGATACCGGTGCGCCTCGTTGATAGTCCATTGCCCCTTTGCATAACTGGGGTCATTGCGCACCGTTGTCGTGGAGTACATGCCAAATTGAGTCATGAATCGGGCGCGAACATTGTCGTAGTGAAAATCGCCGCCGAGGCCGAGCTGCTCCAATTGAATTTCGTTCGAACGAAAAATTTCGCTCGACCCACCGATCGAGTTATCGATTGGTTTGTTGAAGTCGTAGGTGTAGGTAATATCCGCCCGGATTTCCGGGGTGAAGAACTTTGAATCAAAGGCGACATCCTTGTTACGGGGGTTGCCGTTGAGCCAAGTCCAATCCCAATCCGAAAAAGGCTCGATCTTTTGTTTTTTTGTGGGCGCGGCGGCCGCAGTTTCGCTCTGCGGTTGAGCGATGGAGGGCTGCGCGAAGGAGGCAGCGGCCAAGTGAACCTCCGGGGCATTCGGCCCCTGAAATCCTGTTTCAGTTCTTTCGGCAGCCGATACCGTCCCCGGCTGCGCGTCCCTCTTTTGCAGCTGGGCTTCGAGTTGCGCGATCCGCTTTTTCATCTCCTCGAGTTCTTTCATAACCGCCGGCGGGATGGCCTGATCGGCGGTGGTTGAATCCATAGCGGACGCCCCGGCACTGTCGGTACCGGAAGCCTCTTGTCCGTGCAGTGGGAGACTCAGAAACGCAGCGGCGAGCAAAACGAGTGCCGTGCGCCCTGCGGTCTTCGTTGTGGTATTCCTGACTTCAAACGTTTTCAGATTCATAAACATAAGTTTCCCCAACTCCTACCCTCAGGAGACCGCGAGAATCTCGTCCGGCTAGCAAGCCAATCACTTGGGACAACCCTTGATTAGATCGGTCTTTGCATAAAGAGGTGACAAGTGATTCGTAAAAAAGCCATAAGGGAAAAGGGAGTTGTCGACACTCGCAATTGTGGAAGCGGGACCCTTATGAACAATTTATGAACCTTTTATTCAAAATTAGCGGATGGTTTTATCTAACGAGTGGAGGCAAAGAATATGACAAACATACATCACACTCTCGGGCCGCTCGCCATCTTGACTGCTTTGTCTATGGCCCTATTGGCCTGTGCGGGGGTGGTCCGAGCAGTTGCGGAGACTCCAACGAGCCTCAGCAAGAAGGAACTAAAAACACTCTCAACGACTCCCGCAGACCAGGAACGGCTTGCAGCGTACTACCGGGATAAAGCGGAGCATCTGAGGGCGAAGGCGCAGGAGTACGCGGCACAGGCGGATTATCTCGCGACGCAGCCTGCAACCATTGAATCGAAGCAGGGCATTTCCTGCAACTGCACGAGCCACTATCGCTATTTCGCGAAGCTTTACACTCAGGAAGCGAAGGATGCGGAGACGTTGGCGGCCCAACACGAAAAACTCGCGGAGGACTACCGATCCAAAACGACACAGTGAGCCAAGTGGAAAACTGATCCCGATGGATCCGGTAACGACTCAAGGCCAGAATGCAGGAAAGGCAATCAGCGCGCGGGCGGTGATCATTGTGCTGGGCGCGCATTGCTCTTACCGCTTCACAGCATGGGCAGCAGGCTCCTTCTGGTACCGCTGTCCAAGAGGGACCTCGAAGAACGGTCGCGGAGGGCGGAGGACCGGCCGCCTCTCCGACCTACTAGTGCGGTCTGCGTCGCCTTCGGTCGACTTTCGCTGTATGGGGCGCCAGGTGTCGGCTCTCACGGATCAACGCCACCAGCACCCACAACAAAAAACCCTCAGCGAACGCACACAATGTGAGGAAACAATAAATCATCGCGCTCCGCTCTCGGAGGCGGCTTCCGTCCATCTCAATTAAATTCGGAGCGCCATAAAAGGGAAGTAATGATGTCGTAAGGAAGTGATAAAAGAAGCGCTGACTTTCGATTTCGACACGGTAGAGCGACAGGCCGCCCTCTCCGGCAGGACCCACCGACCATAGGAAAAGTGCGTCGGCTCAGCGACGGGACGGGAAATTCAGTCACCTGGCTCGAAACGATAACCCACCCAGGGATCGGTCACAATGTAGCGAGGAGAATTTGGCGAGGGCTCCAGTTTTTTGCGGAGTTGCCCCACGAACACGCGCAGGTATTCAACCTGTTCTGTGCTTTGACCACCCCAGACCGCGCCCAGCAAGGCGCGATGGGTTAGCACTTTGCCCGGGTGGCGGGCCAAATACGCGAGCAAGTCAAATTCTTTCGGAGTGAGGTGGACTGCACGATCCTTTACGAGAACGCTGCGTGCTCCCGGATCGATCTTGAAGTCGCCCGTTTCTATCGGTCCAAGTTCCGACTCTTCCGATCGCGTGCGGCGAAGATTGGCGCGGACGCGCGCCAGAAGCTCCTCCATGCCGAAGGGCTTGGTCACGTAGTCATCCGCGCCCACATCCAGCGCCTTGACCTTGGTCCGCTCCTCGCCCCGCACCGAGAGCACGATGATCGGAATTTGCGTCTTTGCGCGCAGGCGCCGGCACAACTCCAGTCCGTCCATGTTGGGCATCGCCAGGTCGGTGATGACCAGGTCCGGCGACCAGTCTTTGATGATCTCCAGTGCAGTCTCGCCGTCGTTGGCTACGCGAATGTCATATCCGTGGCTGGAAAGAGAAGTCCGCAGCACCCGCGTGATCTGGGGTTCGTCGTCCACCACCAGGATGTGTTTATGCTCCAACGTTTATGCTCCGGGGTTTGCTCGTCGACGTGCCCAATCAATTCGGTTCCTGAGTCACGATGTGCACGTCCACCGCCGGCGCGTCGCGCAGAAACTGATGGATCGCCGAAAGATAGAAATATCGTTTCCAGCCCCGCGTGGCGGAGCGTCCGAAAACAACTTGCGTGATGTGTTTCTCGTTAACAAATTCCGCGAGCGCCTCGGCCACACTCTTCCCTTTCAGCCGCACCATGGTTGCACCAACGTTTTCCGCGAAGCGCACATTCGCGGCCAAAGTTCGCTGATTTGCTTCGCTGGAGTCCTGCCCCAGGTCGGTGTAGACAACAAAGAGTTCGGCATTCATGGCCTGCGCCATACGCGCCCCGCGAGCGATCAGATACTGCGCTGCGGGATTCGAGCTGATGCCTACGGCAATGCGTTCGCGAATCGCGACCGGGCGTCGATCGTGTCCTGTCTCCTGCTCTCCGCGGTGCTGTTCCAGGCTTTGATCCACCGCCTGGGCCACCTGGCGCAATGCCAGTTCACGTAAAGCGATCAAGTTCGTCTCGCGGAAAAAGTTTTCCAGCGCCCGCCCCACACGCTCCTGCGGATACACGTCGCCGCGCCGCATACGGTTCTGCAGCGCCTCAGGAGTCAGATCGATCATCACCACTTCGTTGACTCTTTGCAGCACCCAGTCCGGAACCGTTTCCCGCACCTGTATCCCGGTGACTCCCTGCACCGTCGGGGTTACGCTCTCCAGGTGCTGGATGTTCATGGTGGAGAGAACGTCGATCCCCGCATCCAGCAGCTCCAGTATGTCTTCATAACGCTTGCGATGTTTGCTGCCCTCGATATTGGTGTGTGCCAGTTCGTCCACCAGCACGACGCAAGGCTTGCGCGCGAGAATGGCGTCCACGTCCATCTCTTCGAAGAGCGCGCCCTTATACTCGATCGCTTTGCGCGGCACCACTTCGAGATTCGCGATCAGCTCCCCGACCGCTTTCCTTCCGTGGGTTTCCACAACACCGATCACCACATCTTCGCCGCGAGTGTGCCGCCGGATCGCTTCGGTCAGCATGGTGTGGGTCTTGCCCACGCCGGGAGCGTATCCGAGAAAGAGTTTGAACCTGCCTGTCTTTTTTGCCGGCGAACATTCCTCCAGCCACTGCTCGGGAGTCTTGGGCATCGAGATTATTGTCGTTGAGATATTGAAAGGTTACAAGGTTGTCATACAATCGCTTCGTGACCGCCGCCAGATCCGCATCCGGATACCTTATCGCGGCGCTATCTGTAGCCGGAATTACTCTCGTCGGCTACCGCTGGCTCCATCTGAATCCGACCACGATTGCGCTCGCTTTCCTGCTGGGCGTCCTCGGGATCTCCGCCTCCTGGGGCTTGCGGCAAGCGGTTTTCATGTCGGTGATCGCAACTCTCGCATTCAATTACTTTTTTTTGCCGCCGATCGGCACCTTTAACATCTCCGACCCGCAGAACTGGATCGCGCTCTTCGCCTTCCTGGTGACCGCGGTAACTGCCAGCGAACTGTCGGAGCGCGCACGGCGTGGAACGCGCTCCGCCATCGAGCGCCGGCAGGAACTGGAGCGCCTCTACGCATTCAGCCAGTTGTTGCTTTCGAGCGACAACCCAGCCGAGTTGTTGAATCTGATTCCCCGCTACATCGTCGAGTCATTCAGCATCCGGTCGGCGGCGCTTTCTCTGTCCAGCCGCAGCGACGTGTATCGCTCTGGGCCCAATATCGACGGCTTGGAATCGCGCGATCTCCAGTTGACCGGCCTGCGCGGTGAACCGCGAATCGATGCTGTCCATCAGTTGGCATTCATGCCGCTTCGCATGGGGATGCGCGTGGTGGGCTGCTTGGGCGTCGCCGGTTCGATGCTGTCGCGGCAAACGCTGGAGGCAATCGGAAGCCTGGTGTCCATCGCGATCGAGCGCGCCGGCGCCGTCGAAAAACTCAGCCGCGCTGAGGCCGCCCGCGAAAGCGAACAACTGCGTTCCGTCCTGCTCGATTCGGTCACGCATGAGTTTCGCACTCCTCTTACCGCCATTAAGGCGTCGGTGACCTCGCTGCTCGGCAGCCCTAGTCATTTACAGGATGGTCAGCCGCAGGAGGGTCATTCGCCGGAGGAGAGACAGGAACTGCTGACCATCATCAACGAGGAAAGCGATCGGCTGAACCGCCTGATTGGAGAAGCGGCCGAAATGGCTCAGTTGGATGCCAACAAAGTAGAATTTCGCTTTGAATCCGCACCCATCGGCAACCCGGTCGAGAACGCGCTTGCCGAACTGAAACAACTTCTCGCGCAGCATCCCGTGGATGTCAGAATCCCCGCGGGCCTCGCCAACGCGCGCATGGACACCGCTCACATCAAGGAAGTTCTGGTGCACCTGCTCGAGAATGCCGCCAAATACTCACCGGCAGGTGCTCCGATCCGCATCACCGCGGAAGCCAAGGACGGGACACTCGTCATCAGTATCGCCGATCGCGGTCCTGGCATCGATGATTTCGAACAATCGCTTGTCTTCGAGAAATTTTACCGCGGACGAAATCAGCGCGTGCAAGTCCACGGGACGGGCATGGGACTGGCCATCTCCAAAGCCATAGTGGAAGCCCACGGTGGCCACCTCGGAGTTACCAGCCAGCTGGGGCATGGGTCGGTTTTTTATTTTAGTTTGCCTATGGGGTGATGCAGACGGCGCTTCGGGATGGGGAATGTAGTTGACGAGGAACCGTCACTCCCGACCCTATCATGAGTGAAATGGAAATATTTTTCCCGATCCACTCTAAATCGCGGCCAAGTCAGCCCGATTTCGGGAGGACAGTGCAGTCGCCAATGGCCTTGCTCCTCCAGGAGTTGACTTCTTGGCGGAGCGTACGGAGCCCGGTGAGGGCGTCGCTCAGTCGCTCGTGTTCGGCGGAGATGGGTTTAGTGAGAGTCTCTTGAATCCGGTCAAGAATCGCTTTATGCGCGTCGGCAATAAGGGGCGAGAGTTTGGCGGGATCAGTCTCCAGCATGGCAAGTTGATAGAGTTCCTTCCAATCCTGTGGGCGGGGCGTGCCGTTGGTTGACATGACAAATCCTTCGGCTGGCAACAATTCTTTGCCCATCTAGGGAGGGCCATCTGTCGGGCAGGCTAACGGGAGTATTACCGAAGGAACAGCACTTGTCGGTACGACCAGCAACATCTTAATGTGCGGTTCCGCACAGAGATTAATTCGCTTCTGTTTCCCAAGCCGTTAACTGTCGTTGCACGATTCCATAGCAATCACACGCTGCGTCTTCGAGTTTTTTCCGGCTCAATATTTTGACGCTCCCCCGTGTGTAAGAAATCAGTCCTGCCTTTTGCAGTGCACCCGCGGCCACAGTCACACTTGACCGCCGCGTTCCGAGCATCTGCGCCAGGAATTCCTGGGTTAGCGGAAGGTTGTCTGAGAGGATCCGATCGTGGCTCATCAGGATCCACCTGGCCAATCTCTCTACCACATCGTGTAATCGATTGCAGGCTGCGATTTGGGTGGTCTGCATCGACAGGCGATGGGCAAAACGATGCAACTGCTTCTCCAGCCCGGGACATTGTTGGACAAGTTGCCGGAGTGTATCGGCATCGCACCGGTAGGCCGTGCCATCTCCCTGGGTTATGAGTCTGGTCGGGCTGCTGTGGTATCCCACAAGCAGGGGCAGACCCACAAAGCCCTCTTTGCCAATGAGGCCAACCTCCACGGATTTTCCGTCAGGCTGAACCGCCAGAACTGAAACCACTCCTGCGTTCACGAAGTACCCAGATTTGATGGTTTCTCCCGCCTCGTGAATCACCTGGTGAAGTTTCAGCCGTACCAATTCCAGCTTTGAGAGCACTTGCTCGAACTCTTTGCGCGGGAGACTGAGCAGAATTTTATTGGCAATCGCCCTTCCGTCACCATCGATCGGGGCTTTTGCAGCGGAGGCTGAAACAGACTGTCTTTTTACCATGACGGCTCCTTGCCAGTGCCAGCGAAGACGCTGTCTGATTTCGCAGGGAACCGTCACCCTGACTGGGCGCGGCGGAAAAGTGCTAGAAGAGACTCTTTGAGACTACTCCCTATTTAAGCGCCTGTCCCGGAATTCGCATTTTATTGCCCCATAGCCGTTCGGCACCGAACCATCCAATGTGCGCTAGCGTACAGTGTTCACGGTATTTACTCCCCCGGCTCAGGGTGTACGGTGGAATTGTCCTTCCTTACCGCCGTTCCGTCGTTTCTACCCATCGACCGTACGATGGCGCACTGCCGACACCCTGCTAAGGGAATTCGAGGCTGTTTTGTCCTACTCAGTTCTGATCGTCGACGATAGTGCTCTCATCCGCCATTCGCTCCGGTCTTGCCTTGAGCAAGACCCGGATTGGCGGGTCTGTGGCGAGGCAGAAGATGGCAAGATAGCTGTTGAAAAAGTCAAAGAATTGCACCCCGACATAGTGATCCTAGACTTGCAGATGCCTGAGATGGATGGACTTGCGGCCGCACGACAGATCACTGTCGTCGCTCCGAAAACGGCAATGATAATGTTCACCATGCACAGCGACGGGCAACTCTTGAAGGCCGCTCGGGCGGCCGGTATCAAAGACGTTGTATCAAAGTCCGAGGGATTTGCCGACCATCTATTTGCTTCGCTGAGAAAGGCGTGCAACAATTCGATTGAGCAAAGAGCAAGCTGAGGAAAACCAGGCGCGCTCTCCATTGTTCGTTGAGGCTGGTGGGCCCGCTTGGATTCGAACCAAGAACCAACAGATTATGAGTCCTGACGCACCCTCCCAAGATCAATCAGATAGCGCCTCTCCTTCGGAGAACTCCGGCAAAGTCGTGCAAAATCCGCAACCCCCCGCCGCAAACCTCGAATAGCCCCAGATTCCCCTTGACATAGCTCGCCGCGTGCGCATAATAAGGCAACTCTGGCTGCGCGCCCGAAAGCCTACGCCAGCCGGTCGCCACTAGCAATCCCTTCCCCTTGGGTTATCGCGCACGCGAATGGAGCCCCCTGTGCCCACAAGTACCTTATGGTGGCCGACGATTGTCATTGCGTTCCACCGTTTTCTTTGCTCGAAACCTTCCGGCTTCAAACAACAAAAACTCTAGGAGGAACTCTTTATGCCAAGAACAGTCTGGGTCATCTGTTTCGCTGCTGTGCTCTTGAGCGGTCTGCTGGGGCAGAGCCTCTCAGCAACTACGGTGGTTGTAGGTCCCAGTACGTGCAAGTCAACTTTAAAACACTACTCGACCATTCAGTCGGCAGTGAGTGCAGTTGGGTGGGGTACGACCGTTATGGTCTGCCCGGGATCGTATCCCGAACAGGTCATCGTCAACCAACCGCTCACCTTGGAAGGAGTAACCGATGGAACTGGGAGCGCGGCTGTCATCACGGTTCCGGGGGGTGGCTTGGTGCAGAACGGCACTTCCACTAGTTTCGGACCAGTAACGGTGCAACTGCTGGTACAGAACACAGTCGGAGTGACCATCAAGGACCTTATTGTGGATGGTAGTGGTGGCACCTGTCCGGCTGGCTCCAACCGCAACGTCGGCATTGGGGTTTTTGATGTTGGTACCGCAAATGATGGCACTACCGCGGCAACGATCGCAAATGTAGTGGTCCGCAATGAGCTAGCGTGTTTTGGGGATGGTATTCTGGCCGACACTTCCTACATCACGATTACCGGCAGCGAAATCCACGATATCAACCAAACTGCCATAGATGCCTATAGCGCGAAGTACAGCATCACAAACAACAGCATTCAACGCGCCCACGTCTATGGGATCGTGCTCGTCAATAATGCCAACGGTTCGGTCGTCTCCGGAAACGATGTCTCGGACGGCACTACCGGCATTTTGTCCTCCGGCGCCAACTATGGTGCAACCATCACGAAGAACACCTCGCTCAACAATTTCTATGTCGGCGTGTGGACGTTCTTTGCAAACCATCAGACTGTCACCTCAAACGTAGTGAGCAACGCGTGGTGGCCCGTGGTAGTGGAAGGAGGCTCCAATAACACGGTGCAAAACAATAAGCTCAGCGATGCGATCTTCGATGGCATCCTCGACGAGATTTCCTTTGGCGGGAATAACATCACCAAGAACACGGTGAACGAAGCACAATTCGGGATCTTCGGGGACAGTAGTGTGGGTGGGGATACCCTGGTTCCCAACACCTTTTTCAACGTGGTGACCACCATTGACCCCGGACCGACGCAGGGACCGACCGATCCGGTTCAACCATAGGGATCCGACGGCGAGAGGTCTTCCTCTGAGACAGAGTCGTGAGATCAGCCGATGAGTATCCGTCGTTCCGTCCAGGAGGCGGGCTTCTTACCGCCCGCCTCTTGGGTTTTCTCGGCGACCCGCTTTGCGCGATCGCGGTAACTGTCCTCGGTGGGACAGAGGCCAGCCTCTAGGTCACGGCGAGAAGCCCAACATCGCGTTGAGGTTCTGGGTAGGTGCTTGCCCTACGCCCGTAATGACCGGGCGGGAAGAGTGGTTGCGTGTGCGTGCCTCGGGGCTCGCGACGTTATTCCGGGAGCGGACATCGCGTGGGTCGATCGGCTGGATGTCAAAACAACTCCGCAAGAAAATGCAACTCCCGCGCAACTTGCAGCTAGAAGCGAAACGGAAATTCCGCCGGAACTAGTTGAATCGAGTGGTGGGCCCGCTTGGATTCGAACCAAGAACCAACAGATTATGAGTCTGCTGCTCTAACCGTTGAGCTACGGGCCCCCGCGCTTTCCATATCTTAATCTTACACATTCACCGCAAAGGTGTGGCGCGGTCGCCCCCGCCCGTGAAGACTGGCAAAGGAGACGCGCAGCCGGTTACCACCGTCACGCGTCGTGCACCACAGCGTCGGCGCCCACAGCAGCGTCGTCGTATGATTGCGAAAGGAACCTTCACCGGTATGAAAAAGCTGCGCTTCCTGCTCTCGCTGACCAACGACGATAACGATTACCAGATGGAGCAGAGCTCCGCTGCCCGGCACGCGGCCCGCAAACTGGGAGTTGACCTCGAAGTTGTCTATGCTGGCAACGACGGCATCAAGCAGAGCCAGCAACTGCTGTCCAGCATCCAGTCCTCTAGCTCCCCTCGACCCGACGCCATCATCTTCGAACCGGCCGGATCGACCGCGCATCCTCAGATCGCGCGCGCCGCCGCCACTGCTGGTATTGGAGTGGTGTTGCTGAATCGCGACGCCGAGTACATTGCCGAGCTCCGCCGCGTTTTCCACGTTCCCGCATTTACCCTGACTTCGAACCACGAAGAGATTGGCCGCATCCAGGGGCAGCAGCTAAGCGCCGTGCTCCCCGCTGGCGGAATCGTGCTCTACATTCAAGGTCCCGCTGAGAGTTCCGCCGCCAAACAACGCTACACCGGATTGCTCGAAACCAAGTCCGATGGCGTCCAACTTCGCGTCCTCAAGGCCCATTGGACCGAAGCCAGCGCCTACAAAACGGTCAGCTCGTTTCTCCGTCTTTCGACCTCCCGGCAGGCGCAGATTGAAGCGCTCTGCGCGCAAGACGATTCCATGGCCATGGGAGCCCGCAAGGCCTTCGAAGAATGCCGCGAACTGCGTGAGCAGTGGCAGAGGATGCCGTTTCTCGGTTGCGATGGACTGCCAAAAACCGGGCAAGACTGGGTGCGGCGCAAGCTGCTGACTGCCACTATTTTCATTCCGCCGAATGCAGATTTAGCGATTGAGACGATGGTGAAATCGATTGCCACCGGAGCGCTGCCGCCGGAGCGCACATTCACGACTGCCAAATCCTTCCCCACCGTGGAAGTCCTCAAGCAACAATCATCGTCACACGCGCGCGCCGCATCCCGCTGAATTCGTGCGCTAGGAAACACTCGTGTGCTTGTTATTGAGCGAAGCGGCAAGCGAACTGCACTCGCTTGGACAGCCGGGGCGGCTGTCCCCACGATTTTATGCAACGAACTTGCGGAACATGACTCTAGTGCGTGGTGGGTGGCGCGGACGGTGAAGGCGCTGCCGGAGGAATTACCGCGGCACTGTTGTTCACTAGATCTTTCAATTCCTTGCTGGGCTTGAAGAAAGGAATCTTCTTTGCCGGAACTTCCACCCGGTCGCCTGTTTTCGGATTCCGCCCTACGCGCGACTTGCGCTGGCGCGTGCGAAAGCTGCCAAACCCACGTATTTCGATCTTGTCGCCCACCCGAAGCGAGCGCACCACGCTGTCAAAGATCGTGTCCACAATCACTTCGCTGTCTTTGCGGGTGAGTTCCGCCAGCCGGGAAACTTCTTCGATCAGGTCAGCTTTCGTCATAAGCCTTTACTCCCTTTTGGGGGCCGGTCCCTTTTTGGGATTCCCCGCGCCCGAGGGTATCGCTGCCCCCGCTGCCGCACTGCGCCTGTCTATAACCTTCTCAAATTTAAGGGGTTCTATGCAAGTAGGGAAGCGGGCACCCGGAAAAGAGTTCGCAGCTCTCGCGCCGCTCCATGGGTGGCTTCACCCCACTACTTCCAAAGATAGTAAAAACCGACCTGCTGCTCCAAAAGCTTCTCCCGGGTGGGCAAGTAGTCGGAAACGTCGCCAAACAGCAGATCGAGCCCCGACCGCCTCTGTTTCGGCGGGTAGACAAGCGTCGGTTCGCCGGAAATATTCACCGCCCGAGCCGTGTCCTTCACCGCCCCTTCGAAGTCTGCAATCTGATCCACCAGTTTCAGCGAAAACGCCTGCTCCCCGGTCCAGACTTTCCCGTTTGCGATGGCGCGGATGTCATCTTCTTTCGCATGCCTCCCATCGGCCACCGCCTGGATGAACTGGGTATGCATGTCGTCAATCAAGCCCTGCATGTACTCGCGTTCCGCGGGCGTCATCTCTCGCGTCGGATTGCCCGTATCTTTGAATTCTCCCGCCTTCAGCGTGATAGCGTGCAGTTTCGCCCAGTGCAGGAGTTCGCCGTAGTTCACCCACTCGGCAATCACTCCGATCGATCCCACGACGCTGCCCTTGTCCGCATAAATCTTGTTGGTAGCCGACGCCACGTAATACGCCCCACTCGCGCCCACCGTCTCGATCGAAGCCACAATCCGCTTTTTCTTTTCGTCCCGGATCCGCTTCACTTCGCGGTAGATCTCTTCCGACGCAGCCACGCCGCCTCCGGGCGAATTCACATGGATGATAATGGCCTTGATGGAGTCGTCATTGGCAAACTTCTTAAGCTGTGGAACGATCTGCTTGGGAGAGAAAATTACGCCATCCAGCTCAACCACGGCAATTCTGGAGCCGAAGCCGGAAAACGATTCTTCACTCTGGCCGCCAAAACTCAGGAACACCAGCGTAAACACTGCGACAACGAACAGCGCAAACAGCCCGCCGCCCACCAGAAACCATATCCAGATCCGCGAACGCTCTTCAGCCATAATCAGACGAGTGTAGCACCGGGCATTTCAGCCATGCAGGGAAGAACTTACTTAATGTCAAAGTTTCTCGGATCGAGAGATATGTTGTGAGATATTTTTGCCTCAGTCACCTCAAACTGGCTGATCGAACTTGCCGCCCCCCGGCCGATGTTCCTCCCACTTCCTCCCGAAGTAAACTGTATGGTCCAGCGCCCCGGTAATGAGAGATTGTCGATGGTCTTGAAATCTGCAAAGCGTTCTTCTAGCCGGAACCGTCTTTCCTCCTGCCCAGCCGACGCCGTAGGTCCACCACCTGCCCTGGCCACGACCGAATATGAGTAAACGGTCATGACGTGCCGGGCGGTGTCGGGCTCAAAATAGAGTTCGATCTGCAGGTCGCTACTTCTCTTCGGGACGTAGTCGACTCGATGAAGCTCACGGCCGTCTACTTTCTTGATGCCTTGATCCTGCAGTTTCGCACGACGCTCGTCCAAATGGGAAAGAGCCCAGGCGGTCGACAGGGTGCCGCCCCATAGACCTTCGGCAAGAACCTCATTGTGCTCGAACACAAACTGGCCCAGTGCGGAATAGGTGCCGGGCCTCACCTGTTTGACAGCGGTCTGCTTCCCGTTGCTCGCAAACTGCTCGCCCCAGTAATCGGGGCTGGGTATTTTCAGCACGGAGACGAACTTGTCGCCTTCCGAGACGAACTGCAGTGTGCCGTTCACGATGCCAGCAACGTTCAAATACTGGAAACTCAAGTTCCCTAGGACCAACTGGTTTTTCACTGCCGCTCGGGTCTGCTCGGTGCCGATGGAATTCAAATGCTGCTTGACGAAGTCGCCGGCTTGAAACTCATCCTTAGCTACGCTAACCGAGAGCAGAGCCACCAGCGCCACAAACACAGCGGGGGATCGCATCGACAACCTCCGATCGACATTTCTCACTTAGGGAAGCCAATCAGTATAGCCCACAATTCCCCCGACTTGGCGTACACTCGTCACGCACATGCGTGATCCTGTCGAACTCGAAGTCTTCAAGAACCTCTACCACTCCATCGCTGAAGAGATGGGAGCCGCGCTGCGCCGCACTTCCTTTTCCCCCAATATCAAAGAGCGCCGCGACTACTCCTGCGCTGTCTTCGATTCTGAAGGCCGGGTCATCGCCATGGGCGATCACATGCCAGTGCACTTGGGCTCCATGCCCATGTCGGTTGCCGCTGCTATAGATCAATGTGAACTCGAACCGGGCGACGTCGTCATGCTCAATGATCCCTTCCGCGGCGGCACCCACCTCCCCGATATCACGTTGGTGATGCCGGTATATGTCACCTCGGCGGAGAGCGGCGGGCGGGGGCGCCCGCCATACACAAAACCCGACTTCTACGTCGCTTCCCGCGCTCACCACGCAGATGTCGGCGGAGCTTACCCCGGCTCCATGGGCCCCTGCCGCGAAATCTACCAGGAAGGCTTCCGAATCCCGCCCGTCAAAATCATGCGTGGCGGAAAACTTGTTGCCGATGTGCTGGCCCTTCTCCTCAGCAATGTCCGCACGCCCGAAGAACGCCAAGGCGACCTCGGCGCTCAGATCGCCGCCTGCCAGACTGGAGCCCAGCGTCTGCGTGAAATCTGCGCCCGCTATGGAATCGCCCGCGCCAGACAAGCCGCCGCCGATCTGCTCCTCTATTCCGAAGAAATGATGCGAGCCTTTCTGCGCACCATCCCGCCTGGCCACTACCGAGCCGAAGACTTCCTCGACAACGATGGCGTCGAAGACAAGCCCGTGCGTATAGCCGTGACCATACAAGTCGCGGCGGCATCCGCCAGAAAATCCCCCGTAGAGACGCGGCTCGCCGCGTCTCCGTCCGTGTCGAGAAGGAAGCAGCAGCCCGCCCACGTCACCATCGACTTCACCGGCAGCGACCCACAAGTCCAGGGCGCGATCAACGCGGTCGAGGCGATCACCTACTCGGCCTGCTTCTACGTCTTCCGCTGCCTGCTTCGCGAAGACGTGCCCGCCACCTCCGGCCTAATGCGCCCCATCCGTGTCATTGCTCCATCGGGAACCGTGGTCAACGCGAAACCTCCCGCGGCTGTTGCTGGCGGCAACGTCGAAACTTCGCAGCGAATTGTCGACGTCCTTCTGAAAGCGCTGGCGCAGGCGATGCCCGACCGCATCCCGGCCGCGGCCTCCGGCACCATGAACAACCTCACCATCGGCGGCTTCGATCCACGCTCGGGCGAGCCCTTCGCCTATTACGAAACCATCGCCGGCGGTATGGGCGCACGTCCTACCGAAGACGGGGTCTCCGGGGTCCATACCCACATGACCAACTCCCTGAATACACCCGCTGAGGCCCTCGAATACGCCTATCCGATTCGCCTCCGGCAGTATTCTCTTCGCTCCAAAAGTGGAGGCGCAGGCCTCCATACCGGGGGAGAGGGAATTGTCCGTGAAATCGAAGTCTTAACCGATGCCCAGGTCACTCTGCTCGCCGACCGCCGTTCCCGCGGACCCTACGGCCTGGCTGGCGGAGCTGATGGCGCTCCCGGCCGCACCCTGATCATCCGGAATGATGGTTCTGCTGAAGAGATTCCCGGCAAGACCAGCGTTCGCCTGCGTTCCGGAGAAAGAGTCCGCATAGAATCCCCAGGCGGCGGTGGCTGGGGAAGGCCAAATGCAATCTGAACCCCAAAAACGCAGAGTGCGCAGAGAAAATTCTTCACCACAGAGGACACAAGGGAACGCAGGGGGAAACTAGTTAGACAAAACTCTGCGTTCTCAGCGCACTCTGCGGTAAATCCCACTTTTCGCTAGAATTCAAACTGCAGAGTTCTGGGGAGTACCCACGATGAGATTCTTGCGTCCTTTTATTTTCGCAGTGGTTCTGGCGTCAGCCTTCTTCTACTTCACCACCTACCGAAACGGACATCTCCACTCCGCCAACGGGACCAGCGGTCCGCCGCACATTGAAATTACCGAAGCCGCCAGCGGCGAAGCGCTCGATGCCGAAGAGCAGAACAACATCGGCGTTTACCGTAAGAACATCGGATCCGTAGTCAACATTACTTCGCGCGTCATGACCTACGACTTCTTTTACGGCCTGGTCCCGCAGGAAGGCCAGGGCTCAGGCTTCGTCATCGACAAAGAGGGACACATCCTCACCAATTTTCACGTCATCGAAGATGCGCGCCAGGTCGAAGTCACGCTCCACAACCGCAAGAAATATAAGGCCACCATAGTCGGCACCGACAAGTCTCACGACTTGGCCATCGTCCAAATCAAAGCTCCCGACCTGCAGCCGATGATCCTCGGCGATTCGACGAATCTGCAAGTCGGCCAGAAAGTTTATGCCATCGGCAATCCCTTCGGACTAGCCGGAACGCTCACCCGCGGCATAGTCAGTTCCATCCGCCAGGTGCAGGAGCCCGATGGGTTGGTCATCGAAGAAGCCATCCAGACCGATGCTGCCATCAACCCCGGTAACTCCGGCGGCCCGCTCCTCAACTGGCACGGTGAAGTGATCGGTATTAATACAATGATCGCCTCCAGCGTCGGACAAAGCGCTGGCATCGGCTTCGCCATCCCCATCAACACCGCCAAAGCCGTGGTCAACGATCTAGTCACGCTCGGACGCGTCCGCCGTCCCGCGCTCGGCATTCGCACTATCCCCATTGATCCCGAAGTCGCGAACGAAATGGGCCTCGCCGCCGGCTACGGATTGCTCATCGTTCAAGCTGTCCCCGGGGGCTCCGCCGATCGCGCCGGCTTGCGCGGCGGCTCCGACCGCGCATACCTCGGCAACACTCCCATCATGATCGGTGGAGATTTAATCGTCGCTATCGATGGAGAGAAAGTTGAGAGCCAGCAAATTCTCGCCCAGATCATGAACAAACACCGCGCGGGGGACACGGTGAAGGTGACCATCTTCCGGGGCAAGAAGCAGCTGGAAGTACCGGTGGTGCTGGGAGAGGCCAGAGATCAGGTGTAGCCTGTGTGGCGCGGGCGCCCTCGCCCGCGTGCACTTGTTTGTTTTAGATGGAGTGTCGCTCACTCAGCGCTATCATCCCCAAAATGCCCGATGTCGAATGGATCCGCGAACTGTGTCTCTCCTTCCCCGACGTAACCGAGGATATGCCGTGGGGCGACGACCTCTGCTTCAAAGTTCGCGGCAAAATCTTCACCGGCATGGTCCTCTCGGACGGCCGGTTTCCGCGCATCACTCTTAAATGCGCCCCGGAAACATTCCACGACCTGCTGGAGATCGAAGGCATCTCCCCCGCGCCCTACGTCGGACGCTACAAGTGGGTAATGCTCGCCAACTCCAACGTGCTGTCCGCGAATGAACTCGAATCCCTCATTCGCCAGTCCTACATCCGCCAGTCCTACATCCTGGTCGCAGCCAAAGCACCGAAGCCCAAAGCGACCAGGAAAACGAAACGTCGATCTGCAAAACGTCAATCAAAGAAATCCTAATAATGTTTTTCCGGGAGCCCTCCGCGTCTCGGCGGTGAACCCGGTTTGACTCCCCGTAACCCCCTAGGCTAGCCTCGTACTCTCGCCCCATTCCATGCGCATTCAACGTAGTTCTCGGATACGATCTCGAATACGTTCCTTGATCCGTTTTCTAATCCTCTGCAGCCTGTGCCTTCTACTAGCCGCGACAGTCGTAGCCTCGCCTCTGCGCCCTACGCACGCTCCCCACGCTATGGTTGCGAGCGTTCACGAACTCGCTTCTCGCGTCGGCGTTGAGATGCTGCGCTCAGGTGGCAATGCCGTCGATGCCGCCATCGCCACTGGATTCGCGCTCGCCGTTGTCCATCCCCAAGCCGGAAATCTCGGTGGAGGCGGTTTCCTGCTTCTCCGCAATGCCGCCGGAGAAACTCACTTCATCGACTTCCGCGAAAAAGCGCCCGCCGCTGCCATCGAAAATATGTATCTCGACGCCCAGGGCAACGTCATCCCAGACTCCAGCAAAGACTCGAGCGTCATCGGATACAAATCCATCGGCGTGCCCGGCTCCGTGGCTGGCCTGGTTTACGCGGAGAAAAAATACGGCAAGCTGTCGCTCGAAAAAGTAATGGCCCCCGCCATCAAGCTAGCCCGCGATGGTTTTCTCCTCGCCTACGAAGACACGCAAGATCTGAAAGAAGACAAATACCTAGCCCAGTTCCCCGAATCCAAACGTATTTTCTTGCGCGACGGAAATTACTATCAGCCGGGCGACATACTCAAGCAGCCCGAACTCGCGCACACCCTGGAGCGTATCGCCAAAGATCCCGGCGACTTCTACCGCGGCGCTATGGCCCGCGAACTGGCCGCAGCCATCCACAAAGGCGGAGGCCTAATCACAGCCGAGGACCTCGCCGCCTACGAAGTCAAAGAACGCGAGCCAATTCGCGGCACCTATCGCGGGTACGACGTGATCAGCGCTCCGCCTCCGTCTTCCGGCGGAGTCGCGCTCGTTGAAATTCTCAATATCCTCGAAGGCTTCGACCTCGCGAAATTCGGCAACCGCTCCGCTGACGCCATCCACCTCGAAGCCGAAGCGTTCCGTCGCGCCTTCTATGATCGCGCCGATTTCATGGGCGATCCCGACTTCTCCAAAGTTCCCGTCGCGCAGCTCATCGACAAAAAGTACGCCGCCGCCTGGCGCGATTCCATCGACCCCAACCATGCCAGCGTGAGCAAAGACCTGAAACGCCCGTCGATCTTCAATGAGCTAGAACGCGTTGCCCAGTCGCACACCACGGGCATTCGCGAACCTGAAAACACCACTCACTATTCCGTAGTCGATGTCGAGGGCAACGCCGTCTCCGTAACCACCACGCTCAACCACTTTTTCGGTTCCCGCGTCACCGCCGAAGGCTTGGGGTTCCTGCTCAACGACGAAATGGACGACTTCGCCGCCAAACAAGGCGTACCCAACGCCTATGGACTCATCCAGGGCCCGGCCAACGCCATCGGCCCCGGCAAGCGCCCGCTCTCGGCAATGACACCCACGATCGTGCTCAAAGATGGCAAGCTCTTTCTGGTTCTTGGCTCGCCCGGCGGCCCCACCATAATCACCACAGTCGGCAACATCCTCATCGGCGTCGTCGATTTCTCCCTAGATATCCAGGAAGCCGTCAATGCGCCCAGGTTTCATCATCAGTGGCTCCCCGATGAGATTCTCGTCGAAGACCGCCTTTCTCCCGATACAATGAATGTTCTTCGTTCCAAGGGGCATAAGTTAAACATCCGGCATTTTTGGGGAGACGGCGAGTGCATCATGGTTGACCCAAAAACCGGCGAGCGCATGGGCGCAAGCGACGGACGTAACAATGGGAAGGCGGTAGGTTACTGATGCTGAGGGCGGTATCGACATACGTCTATGTAAAGGAACGGCTCCATCCGGGCTTGCTCGACGAGCTCGTCAAGGCCGGAGCCCAGTCGATCGAAATCTTCGCCGCGCGCCAGCACTTTGACTACGCCAATCGGAAGCAGCATGTCCGCGAAATTGCCGACTGGTTCCGCTCCACCGGCATTACGCTCAACTCCATCCACGCGCCCTTGTACTCCGACTATGAGTGGGGACGCGCCGGTTCTCCGCCCGTCAACATCGCCTCCACTGACCGGGCCGGACGCGTCGATGCCATGGACGAGATCAAACGCGCCCTGGAGGTCGCGGAGCACATTCCTTTCCGCTTTCTGGTCCAGCACATCGGCAATCCGAACGACGCCTTCGACGAAAAGAAATTCGAAGCTGCCATGACTTCGGTCGAACACCTGCGCGCCTTCGCCAAACCGCTCGGCGTTAGAGTGCTCATGGAGAATATTCCCAACGAACTTTCCACGGCTGACCGCCTCGTCGAGTTCATCAAAACCATGCACTTCGACGACATCGGCGTCTGCTTCGATTGCGGGCACGCCCACATGATGAACGGTATTCCAGAAGCCTTTGCCATTCTGAAGAATCACATCTGCTCGACCCACGTCCACGACAACAATAAAGATAAAGACTCTCACCTCTGGCCGGGCAACGGATCGATCGATTGGAAACAGACCATGGAATTGCTGCGCACCGCACCGCAAAAGCCGCCCCTGCTGCTCGAAATCGACGGCGAAGAAAAGAAGAGTCCCAGCGATGAAGTAAGCGCAACCTTCCAAAAGCTGGAAGACTCGTAGAGCTAGGTCAGAGGTGAGAGGTCAGACTGCAGAGGTTAACCCCGACCCAACCTGGTTTAGCCTCTGCAATCTGACCTTTGACCTCTAACCTCCCTATGTCACCCATCAGCACCATCGCACAAATCGGCGCCCACGAAGGCCAGTCCGTCACCATACGCGGCTGGCTCTACAACCTCCGCGAAAGCGGCAAGCTCCTTTTCCCCCAATTTCGCGACGGCTCCGGCGTCATCCAAGGCGTAGTCCCAAAGAACGCCGTTACGCCCGAAGTCTTCGACGCTATCAAAGGCCTCACCCAGGAATCCAGCGTCATCGTCGAAGGCAAAGTTCGCGCCGATAAGCGCGCCCCCGGCGGTTATGAACTCGATGTCTCGAACGTCGAGGTCGTGCAGCGCGTGCCCGAGTCGACTCCCTACCCCATCACTCCCAAAGAACACGGCGTTGACTTCTTAATGGAGCACCGTCATCTTTGGCTGCGCTCGCAGCGTCAGGCGGCCATTCTCCGCGTGCGGGCCGAAATCATTCGCGCCGCCCGCGATTTCTTCGACAGCAACGGATTCACCCTCACCGACCCTCCCATCCTCACGCCCGCTGCGTGTGAAGGAACCTCCACGCTCTTCCCCGTGGACTACTTCGAGGAGCAGGCTTACCTGACGCAGTCCGGCCAGCTCTACATCGAAGCCACCGCGATGGCGCTGGGCAAGGTCTACTCGTTCGGTCCGACTTTTCGCGCTGAAAAATCCAAGACTCGCCGCCATCTCACCGAATTCTGGATGGTCGAACCTGAAATCGCCTATGGCACGCTCGACGACCTGATGGAACTCGCCGAAGGCTTGCTAACCTTCCTGGTTAAGCGATGTCTCGATCGACGACGGCCCGACCTCGCAACCATCGGCCGCGATCTCACGCAGCTCGAGAAAATCGTGGCGCCCTTCCCGCGCATCACCTACGACGAAGCCGTCAAGAAATTGCAGGAAGGTCATGCTCAAGGCAAACTCGAAACTAAATTCGAGTGGGGCGGAGACCTCGGGTCGCCCGACGAAACTTATCTCTCGTCGCTCTACGACCGTCCCGTCATGATCCATCGCTACCCGGCCAGCGTTAAGGCGTTCTACATGGAACCCGACCCCGTGCGCCCCGAACTCGCCCTCTGCGTGGACCTATTAGCCCCCGAAGGCTACGGCGAAATCATCGGAGGATCGCAGCGTATGGCCTCTCACGACCTGCTTCTGCAGCGCATTCGCGAGCACAATCTGCCCGAAGAAGCCTTCAAGTGGTATCTTGATCTCCGAAAGTACGGCAGCGTACCCCACTCTGGCTTCGGCATGGGCATCGAGCGAGCCGTAGCGTGGATTTGCGGATTAGAGCACGTGCGCGAAACCATTCCGTTTCCGCGCATGCTCCATCGCCTGTACCCGTAGTTGAGTTCTCAGTTCCCAGTTCCCAGTTCTCGGTTCTCAGTAAAATCTGCGGACTGGGGGTTACTGAGAACCGAGAACTGGGAACTGAGAACTGCTTCTATGCCTCTACGAAGCACAACATTCAGCAACATCACCCCGCGCCAGATCCGCGTGATCGGCGTTCCTCTTGACCTGGGCCAATCCCGCCGCGGCGTTGACATGGGTCCTTCCGCTGTCCGCGTCGCCGGACTCGAAGCCCGCCTCGAAGCCATCGGGCACATTGTCGAAGACGCCGGCAACATCGCCGTAGCCATCCCCGAACAGAAAAAAGAAGGCGCTGCCAATTCCAAATACCTCAAGGAAATCACCGCTACCTGCACCAAGAGCGCCGACCTGGTATTGAAGACGCTCGAAGCCGGCAAAGTTCCGCTCATCCTCGGCGGCGATCATTCTGTAGCGGCCGGTACGGTGTCAGGCGTGGCCGAGTTCTATCGCCGCAAGAACCAGAAAATCGGGCTCCTCTGGATCGACGCTCACACCGATATGAACACGCCCGACTCTTCCCCGAGTGGCAATGTCCACGGCATGCCGCTCGCGTCGATCATGGGCCTTCCTCCCTTCGAACTCGGCAACATCTACGACTTCTCGCCCAAAATACAGCCGGAAAATTGCGTGCTCGTCGGCATCCGTGACGTGGACAGCTTTGAAAAAGAAAATATCCGCAAATCCGGCGTCGAAGTCTTCACCATGCGCGACATCGACGAACGCGGCATGCGCGCCGTGATGGAGGAAGCTCTCCGAATGGCCGGACGCGGCACCGCGGGCTATCACGTCTCGCTCGACATGGATTGGATCGATCCCGAAGACGCGCCCGGCGTCGGCACTCCGGTCTGGGGCGGCGCAACGTATCGCGAAGCTCATCTCGCCATGGAAATCATCTCTGACCATGGACGCATGACGAGCTTTGAAATCGTGGAAGTGAATCCTGTCATCGACGAGCACAACCAGACTGCCGACTTAGCCGTCGAGCTGGCACTTTCGGCGTTTGGCAAGAAGATCCTGTAGTCGTTGTTACAAACCTCTATGAATTGTCATCCCGAGCGCAGCGAGGAATCTGCATTTTGCGGCGAACTGCAGACAATTTATGGAAGGTGTCGCTCACTGCACGTCGGACACCTTCCCGTTGAGAAACGTCACCTTCAAGTCCTTGTATATAAAAATCTGCTTGGAGCCAAAATTGACGATCTTGTCCGGCTGGCCGAGCACGGCTCTTACTTGATCGGGGGATTGCCCTTTTTCAATCCGCTGAGGCTCGGGCAGAGGCGCTTGTTGTTGCGCTTGTCCGACATCATCACCGGGGTTAGCCACTCGCTGGTCATTAGCATTGGCAGTGGCATTGGCAGTGGCATTCGCATTACCACTGTCGGCGCCATTGACGTTGCTGCCCTGTCCACCACCTTGGTCGCTGGGGCTGTCATCGATGTTGAGGAGTTCGGCAATCGTATCTTCCACCTGTGACAGGCTGGTAGTCGCGAGCGCTCCTTTGGGGAACTGAAAAACCACGTCGGCTTTATAGAAGGTAGCCGGACTGACATTGTTACAGGAATCACAAGCGATGATGCCGATAGTCACCTGATCTTTCGGCAGACTTACGGCGATCTTAGAGGGATATACTCTTTCGCCCACCTGGAACAATCGCGGGGTTTGCTTCCCAACTCTTCCCGTGGGGCTGCCTCTCGCCGCCATCGTCGAGGCGCTGGTAGAGCGCACCGTTCCGTCCTGATATTTGGTGGCGGCGGGCCGATCGCCATAGGGCACGCTGAGGATTCCATCCTTCTTGATGACCAGGACTGTGCCCTCTGCCACTATGGCATCTCCGCCCGAATTCGAACCCATCTTCACCAGCGTGTATTGCGCTTTGAGTTGGTCTTCAAGCGAAACCGCCGGAAGGTCTTGCGCAACCAGCAGGCAGGGCGTTATCCCGACAATCAAAGCGGCAACCAGGACGGCCATCTCGATTTTCTGCCGCATCACGATCTTTCTCCTGCAAAAGTCCCGTTCGTATACTACTCCGAACCCGGCTTTCACCACGGGATCCCAAGGATTCTCGGCGATCTAGGCGGCAAGATCCGCATAGCCGCCTACAACCGCTAAACAAAACGGCGGAGCCAGGTAGCGCTCCGCCGTCCGCTCCTGACCCGAACTTCGCCTACTGAGTTGTTGTCTTGACCGCGTCCCCCGTTTTAAAGCCCGTCCCGGAAACCACGGAGCACACCGAGGAAACATCGTCGACGTCGGTGACTTTCACCAACCCGATGGATGTGCTCATGCGGCGCAGGACCTTCCCCGTAGCGGGGTCCTTGATCTCTCTGCTTACCCGTTCCACGCTGAGCTGGTCGCCGACTTTCACGCCCGCTTTGGCGCCGACATTCAGGATCACCTGTCCGCCGTCCACCGCCGCTACCAGACCTTCCACTATGATCGTCCGCGTGACTAGTTTTTCCTTGCCGGCGATCACTTCGGCGCTCATGTTCTCGACTGCCGCTTTCACAGCTTCGCCAATGATTGTGTTCTGAAAGTCGCTGCTGCCAAAATCGACGCCGCCAGCGCCGAAACCATGCCAGCTGCCTCCGCCTCCAACGAGCGAAGTGCTCGAGCGCTGCGATTCGCCTTTGCCTTCGGCGACAGCCAGAATTTCAGCAGTGTCAATATCCACAATGCGGGCATCCAGCGCCACGATCGCCTTCGTATTGGAGTGCTTAAATCCACCCAGGCCAAAACCGCCCAGGCCTCCGCCGGCACCGCCGACGCCGGTTTTCTTGGTGTCATTGCCGAATTGCGTGATGCTGCCCACAATGATGGCGTCCGCGCCCAGTAGTTTGCCGATTTTGGCGGCGGAGGCCGGGTTGGCGCGATCACTGGTGGAGAAATTCTGCTCCGTCAGGATCTTGTCCATGGACTTGCGCTCGAGTACGGAGTAGCTGCCGTCCTTGACCAAGTACTTGACGAGCAGATCCGAGATTCCCTTGCCGATGTCGACGTCTTGGCCGAAGATCGCGGCTACACCACCATGCACGGTGGCATAGTCAAAGTCGAAGACGGCGACACGTTTCTTGCGAGGCGTGGGAGCGGTCTGCCCCATCGCCGCCGTAACCCAGGTCGTGGCCATTAGCCCCAATACCGCTACCGCAAATAGAGCCTTTTTCATAAGTGATCCGCCTTCCGGGAATTCAGGAAAAGACACCTCGGCGTGCCGCCTTCCCCTTTGCCCAGCGAGGCTAAACGCCCCTCTGACACTTGTCAACACAAACCAACGGGCTAGTTCGGGCGCGGCTCTTGGGGGGCGGTATCGCGTACCCATCCTGTGATTGACGGGGGACCGGTAGGCGGCCAAACTGAAATGGTATGGCAAAGCTTCGGGTTGGCATCCTCTTTGGTGGACGCAGCGGCGAACATGAAGTGTCGTTGCTGTCGGCGGCGTCCGTTGTGAATGCAATCGATAAAGCGAAATATGAAGTTGTTCCCATCGGCATCACGAAAGACGGCCGCTGGCTCACGGCGGAACATGCCGAGCGTTTGCTGAAGGGCAAGGGTGAGGAGCAAGCGGACAAGAGTGTCCGCTCCACACAAGCTACGCAACTTCGGGCCGGCGATCCGGAGGCGACTCCGGGGGCGGCTGTGCTGGCTACGGGCGAGTCGGTGGTCGTTCCGCCGGAACCGGCGCGGCGCGATGCTGGACTGGCGCCGTTTCAGACCGATGCGAACCTGCGGCGCGCTTCCGATCGCGCGATTAATGTGGATGTAATTTTCCCCGTCCTGCACGGAACTTTCGGTGAAGACGGCACGATTCAGGGACTGCTAGAACTGGCCGACATCGCCTACGTCGGCGCAGGCGTGCTCGGCTCCTCCGCGGGCATGGATAAAGACATTATGAAGTCACTGTTCCGCGCGGCGGGATTGCCCATCGTGAAACACGTGACCGTATTGCGCAGCCAATTTGAGGGCGAACCAAAAAAGGTAAAGAAGCTGGTAGAGAGCAAATTGAAGTATCCAGTGTTCGTAAAGCCCGCGAACCTCGGATCGTCGGTGGGCATCTCGAAGGCGCACGATCGCAAGGAACTCGGTCCGGCCATCGCAGAGGCGGCTAAGTTCGATCGCAAGATCGTGATCGAAGAAGGAGTCGGAGGAAAAAAGAATAAAGCCCGCGAGATCGAGTGCGCCGTGCTCGGCAATGACGATCCCAAAGCGTCGATCGCGGGAGAAATCGTTCCCTGTAAAGAGTTCTACGATTACGACGCGAAGTATCTGGCGGAAGGTTCCGAGCTGATGATCCCCGCAAAGATCACGAAAGCGGAAATGAAAACGGTGCAGAGGCTGGCGATCGCGGCGTTTCAAGCGGTCGATTGTACGGGCCTGGCGCGCGTCGATTTTCTAATGGGTCCCAAATCGCGCAAGATCTACGTCAACGAGATCAATACCATGCCAGGCTTTACCGCGATCAGCATGTATCCGAAGCTGTGGGGTGCGACTGGACTGCCGTATCCCGAATTAATTGATCGTCTGATCCGGCTCGGAATCGAGCGTCACGAAGACAAGAAGAGGAATCAGTACAGCCGCTGAACGGCGAATCGTCGCCGAGACGCCCGCTACACCGAGCAAGCGGTGAAGACCCCCTTGACAGGCTGATTGGCCGGTTGTAGTATCTGAATCCAAGTTTGCTCTTTTTTGAGCAAGCTGGAATTTCATGCAGAGTGGCTGAGGGACGAGCCCTAGGACGCCACGGCAACCGGATCGGGATCATATATCTCCATCGCAGGTGCCAACTCTCGCCCGGTAACGGGGACCATGAGATTCGGGTAAGCGAAATTGATTCGCATTTCCCGAGCCTCTTTTCCCATTCGGAAAAGGGGTTTTGTGTTAACTGGGGTATTTTTACCCGGCTCGTCCCACAGTCACGGAAAGAAGTTACGAAATGGGGACGAGCACGTACGAACTCCGTTGCCGCGAATGCGGCAAGACCTGGGGCAACCAGCCCCGCAGCATCTGCGAAGACTGTTTCTCGCCGCTCGAAATCACCTACGATTACGATTCCATTCGACCACGCATTTCGCGCGAACTGTTGGCCTCGCGCGCCCCGAACATGTGGCGCTATCGCGAGTTGCTGCCGCTGCCCGCGGGGTACCAACCCTCCCTCCCAGTTGGGTTCACCCCGCTGGTTTCGGCGCCACGACTGGGCGAAAAGATCGGATCGCGGCGGCTTTTTGTTAAAAATGATGCGGTTTGCCTGCCTACTTTGAGCTTCAAAGATCGCGTGGTGGCGGTCGCGCTGGCGAATGCGCGCAGCTTCGGGTTCGATACGGTGGCATGCTCGTCGACCGGCAATCTCGCAAACTCGGTGGCGGCACAAGCGGCTCGCGAAGGTTTAAAGGCTTGGATTTTTATTCCCTCCGACCTGGAGCCTGCTAAGATTCTCGGCACCCAAGTGTTTGGCGCGGAACTGGTGCGCATCAACGGGAGCTACGACCATGTGAATCGGCTGTGCTCGCAGATTGCAGACGAACATCGTTGGGGATTCGTGAACGTCAATCTTCGTCCGTATTACGCTGAGGGCTCGAAGACGGTGGGCTATGAAATCGCTGAACAACTCGGCTGGGAATTGCCCGATAACGTCGTGGTGCCGATGGCGGGCGGATCTTTGATTACTAAGATCAAGAAGGCCTTTGATGAACTGATTCTCCTGGGACTGGTCGATCCGAAGCCGGTAAAGTTTTTTGGCGCGCAAGCGACTGGATGCTCGCCGATTTCAACCGCGATCAAGCAGTACAGTAGCGAAGTCGAACCACAGCGTCCGAAGACGATCGCGCGGTCGCTGGCGATCGGCAATCCCGCCGATGGACATTACGCGTTGAAGGCCATCACCAAAAGCGGTGGATGGTCGGAAGACGTTTCCGATCCCGAAGTTGTCAGTTCGATCCAATTGCTGGCGGAGAGCGAAGGCATCTTCACCGAAACAGCGGGCGGCGTAACCGTTGGGACAGCGCGCAAGCTGGTCCAGCAGGACCGCATTCTGCCTGACGAAACAACGGTACTTTGCATTACAGGCAACGGACTTAAGACCACCGACGTTTTGGCGGACAAGTATCAAGTCGAAACGCCGATCGCTCCGAAGCTTGCCGAGTTCGAAGCCTATCTCGCGGCGAAAGTGGCGAGTTTGCCGGCGGCGGTTGCGGAGACAGCGGCCGCAGCTTCAGTCGTTGGTCGTTAGTCGTTTGTCGTTAGTCGTTGGGTTCGGCTGTTTCGCAAACGCTCGCAGCGGTTTCGTCGTTGGTCGGGCTTGCTAACGACTATCGACCATTCACTAACGACCGACATATTGTCGTTCGGGCTCTTGCCCGGGAGGTTCTTGATGAGCATCACCGTTCAGATTCCCACGGCCCTAAGGCGCCTTACTTCTGGGACGCCGCGCGTCGTTTGTACAGCTGCGAACCTCACTGAGCTGTTCGCGGAACTCGACAATCAGTTCCCCGACTTGAAGCCTCATTTGCGGGATGAAGCGGGAGAGACGCGGCGGTTCCTGAACATTTATGTGAACGAGGAAGATATTCGCTTCCTGGGCGGCGCTTCATATTCGTTCCAGGACGGCGACGAGGTGCTGCTGGTGCCTTCAATTGCGGGCGGCCTGCGCTAGAAGAGAACGAACGACCACGTTGGGACAGCCGCCCCCCGGCCGTCCAGGCGAGCGAAGCTCGGCCTCGCCGTTAGCGCAAACCACACGAGCCGCATTAGGCTCTTCGCGGTGGTCATTCTTTTTTTGTTGTCCTGCTTCTTCTGCGTTCATCTGTTCCTGAAATTCTTACTTGGGCTGAGCAACCCGGCCGACCGTCCTTACATGGATAGTGGAGGACGATGAGTTTGGGGTGGACAATGCGACTATGGTGGGATAATCTAACTAACCAGTTAATTATATGAGGAAGTCTGCGTCAACTCATCGTCCGGTTCGGCCACGCCGTTCCCCGGGCCGCGCCAGGCCGATCACTCCTCGTCTGGGAACTCGCGGGCAGCCGGAGGAGAGCCGGGCGGCGATTCTGAAGGCGGCGGTCGCGGAATTTGCCGAACACGGGATTGCGGGCGCTCGGACGGATGCGATCGCGCTAGCGGCGCACGTAAACAAGGCGCTGCTTTATTACTACTTCGAGGACAAGGACGCACTTTACGAAGCGGTGTTGGACCATGTGTTCAGCGGGCTGCGGGCGCGGGTGATGCCGGTGCTCGAAAGCAAACTGCCGCCGCGACAGAAGATGCTGGAATATCTGGGAGCGTATTTCGATTACATCGCGGCGAATCCGCGATTTCCAAGAGTGGTGCAGGCAGAGTGGATGCGGTCGGGCGCGGGCAGCTCGCGGATGCAGCGGGTTGCAAAGGAATATTTCCGCCCGATCTTCCGGAAGCTGGCCGATTTATTACGGGAGGGCATTGAGGCGGAGGAATTTCGGGCGGTGAATCCGATGGATTTCCTGCCCTCCGTGGTGGGAGTAATTATTTTTTATTTCGGCGCGGCGCCGCTGATGAAGACGCTGCTGAAGGTGGACCCGTTGTCGGTGGAACGGATACGGGAGCGACGGGAGTTTGTCCTGGATTTTATTTCGGCAGCGCTGTTTGTCGGATGAACGCCGCCGAGACGCCGAGGACGCCGAGAAAAACCTTTAACCACAGGAGTCACGGAGGGCCACAGGATAACGAAAAGGTGACTGTGGTGGTGCACACGAAAACCCAACCTCTGGAGCTGATATGCATGGAGATTTGAATGAGTGCGCGGAATAAATTTTTGATCGTCCTGGCGATCATCCTGGCAATTGCCTCGGCGTACTACTTTTTTTCCACGCCGGGAGGGAAAGACCTGGTGCTGGTGGGAACGGTGGATGCGAACCAGATCGTGGTGAGTCCGCAGATGCAGGGGCGGATTACGAAGCTATTGGTGGAAGAAGGAACGCAGGTCAAGCAGGGGGATTTGATTGCCTTACTGGATCCGTCGGAACTGGAAGCGCAGGAGCGTGCGGCGGCGGCGACGATTGCGAGTTTGCGGTCGAAAGTTAGCGAGAGCGAATACACGCGCCAATCGACCAAAGGGTCGACGTCTGGAGACGTGGCGAATTCGCAGGCGCGGCTGCAGGCGGCGCGGGCACAGTTGGCGCAGGCGGAAGCGACTTTGGCGCGGATCGAGAGCGACAGCCTGCGGACGATCGGACTCGCGCAGGCGGGTGTGGCGTCAGAACAGGAGAAGGTGCAGGCGGAGATGAATCTGAAGGCGCAACAGGCGAGTGTGCAGGCGCTGAAGGATCAGGTGGCGGCGGGGCAGGCGGATTTGAATTCGGCGATCGCTCGAACGAATCAGGCAACAGCAGCGCAGAGTACGGTGACATCGACGCGGGCGCAGGTGGATAACGCCGTGGCGCAGTTGAAGGAAGCGGAAGTGCGGCTGGGATATACGAAGATTTATTCGCCGGTGACGGGAACGGTGCTGGTACGCGCGGCGCGCGAAGGCGAAGTAGTGAATGCGGGGCAGGCCATCGTGACGGTGGTGGATTTCAGCGACACGTGGGTGCTGGCGTCGATTCCGGAGACGGACGCCGATCATATTGGGCTCGGAGACACGCTGCGGGTGCGGCTGCCGGGGGGGACCGTGGTTCCGGGGAAAGTCTTTTATAAGGCGGCGGAAGCGGATTTTGCGACGCAGCGTGATGTGGGAAGGCGAAAGCGGGACATTAGAACGATTTCGTTGAAGGTGCGGCTGGAAAACCCGAAGGGGGCATATGTGCCGGGGATGACGGCGGAAGTGCTGGTAAGTCCCGAGCAGTTGAAGGGGAGTGTGGAGGCGGCGGGGAAGTAGTAGAGAGCTGCCGAGCTTCATTCGGCTGGACGGGGCAGAGCCCCGTCCCCACACAAGCACCGGAGAACGGGGATGGAAGTGAGCAAGATTAACGGCGGAGGGACTTCACCTTCGGAGTTCGACGGGCGGAGTGAGATTGCTGCGGATGCGGCTCATGCTATTGAAGTGAGACATGTCGTTAAGCGATATGGGGACTTCACGGCAGTGGACGATGTTTCGTTTGCGGTGAAGGAGGGTGAGATTTTCGGGCTGCTGGGACCGAATGGAGCGGGGAAATCTACTTTGATTCGGATGATGACCACGCTGATTCCGATCACGGCCGGGACGGTCCGGGTAGAGGGACATGATGTGGTTCGCGATCCGGATGCAGTGCGGCGGACGATTGGCGTGATTCCACAGGCTTTGACCAGCGATCTGGATTTGACGGTGGAAGAGAATCTGAATATTTACGCTAAGTTGTATGACGTCCCTACACAGCGCCGCAAAGAGGCCATTGCTGAGTTACTGGAGACGGTGGACCTTACTAAGTGGCGAGGAGCCCAGACTAAGACCCTATCCGGCGGGATGCGGCGGCGGTTGGAGATTGCCCGGGGATTGGTGCATAGTCCGAAGATTTTTTTTCTGGACGAGCCAACCACGGGCCTCGATCCGGTGTCGCGCGTGGCGGTGTGGGAGATGCTGACGAACATCAAGGCCAAGCGCAAGCTGACGATCCTGATCACGACGCACTACATGGATGAAGCGGACCGGCTGTGTAATCGAATCGCGATTGTGGATCACGGAAAACTCGTGGCGCTGGATACTCCGGAGGCGTTGAAGGCGAGCGTGCCGGGATCGAATGTGATTGAGGCGCACTTCGAGAATCCGCCAGCCGATTGGGAAGAGCGCCTGCGGGCGTTGCCTGGAGTGACGTCGGTGCAGAACGAGAGCGCCGGGATGTTCCGGGTGCTGACGGCCAATGGGTCGGGCACGACCACGGACCTGGTGGAAATGGCGGTCGTAGCGGGCGTGCCTCTGAAGACGTTAACGGTGCAGAACACCACGTTGGACGATGTGTTTGTCCACTACACGGGGCGCCAATTGCGCGATGAACTGGTGAAGGCGTACGCGTTCACGATGCCGCAGAGACCGGGGTTGCAGCCATGAACCGAATGATGGCGATTATTGAGCGCGAGATGCGGAAGTTTTTCCGGTCGCCGGCGCTGATGATGGCGTCGATGATTTTCCCGCTGGTGCAGCTGATCGTATTGGGAAATGCGTTTGGCGGAAAGATCCGCGACGCGAAGATGGGGATTGTGGATGAAGATCATGGGACGCAGGCGATCCGGATCAAGGAAGCCTTTGACGCGGTGCGGGCGAACGCAGGGACGTTTGTCGCGGTCCCATACGACAATGAAGTTCAGGCGCGTGAAGACGTACGCAACGGGAAGATTCAGGGAGCAGTGATTATTCCGGCGCAGTATTCAAAGATGGTGTACGAGAAGAATCATCCGCGAATCGCGCTGATCGTGGACAACAGCGACAACTTCATGAGTTCGACGTTCGAAGAGAAGATGACCGAAGTGACGAACGCATTGAACCAGCCGGACGTTTCGCCCCGGCTGTTGCAGCAGACCGCACTGGAGGTAGTGGAGCTGTATCCGTATATCGAATACATGAAGTACCTGCTGCCGGGATCGATCACGCTGGCGATGTTCGTGTCGGTAATGATCGGCGGAGGGATGCTTTATATCGATGACAAGGCGCGCGGGGTGCATGAGGGATATCTGGTGACTCCGATCACGAAGTCAGAGCTGGTGTTTGGGCTGAACGGGGCGGGGGCGATCAAGGCGGTGATGACCGGGGTGGTGATTACGCTGGTCGGGTCACTGGCGTCGGGAGTGGGAACGATTTTTAATCCGGGAACGATGGTGGGGCTGCTGGCGATGATCGTGCTGACATCGGTGGCGTTCAACACGATGATGTTCTTGATGATGGTGAGGATTGAGGACCCGCTGGTGCCGCGAGCGATCTTTGGGATTCTGAATACATTGTTGTTCTTTCCCAGTGGATCGATTTATCCGGTAGAAGCGTTTCCGGCGTGGCTGCGGGCGATAGCGAAGGTGGATCCGTTTACGTATGCGGTGCATGGATTCAAGTCGCTGCTGCTGAAGGAAACGGGACTGGCGGCGATTGTTCCGGACATGATTTATCTGTCGATATTTGCGGTGGTGACGCTGGCGTTGGCTGTGCCTCTGTTTAAGCGGACGCTGTAGAGAGTCGAAAGCGTAGGCTCCACGAAGCTCTCCAGGGCCACGCTTCAGATCCATGTGCTCCCCTGTGCCCGCGTGGTTACGCTCTTAGCCTTTCTCCGTGCCCTCCGCGTCTCGCGGTGAATGAAGACTGATATACAGGAGGACGTCCGTCCTTACGAGGTTCGTGGGAGAGGATTGGAGTGGAACTGGCGGAAGGGACGGGTGGAAGGGAAAGGACGGGTGGAGTCGGTTGACAAGCGGAACAAAACATTGGTGGCTGTGGGGCACGGCTTGGAAAGTGTGTCATCGGCATGGACATCGAGGCGGAGCCAGATGAAGCGTCCGATGCGGCTGAGGCGGACCGCTTCGGGACTCAGGCGGGCGGTATAACTGGAGGCGATGCGCGCCATCTCGGTGAGGTCATTGATGGGTCCAAATTCCACGTCGCTGGGATGGGGCAGTTGGCGCATGGAGTCGAGTTGGCAGGCAATACTTTTGCGTCCGGCAACGCAGGGCTGAGTACGGCAAGCAAGAATTTTTTCGATGGCGTAGAGAGCTCCGTGATCGACGCGTTCTCCGAAAGCGAGGTAGAGCGTGTTGGTGGACGTAACATGGTTGAGAGGGAGCATCTGAAAGGCTTCGAGGATGGGAAACGGAATGCTGCCGAGAGAATGGATCGCGGAGGGATCGAAGGACGTTGCGACGGGGCATCCCCATTGCAGAGCGAGGGCGGTAGTGACTTCCTGTTCGGTGGCAAAGCCAAGTTTTTCAATCCATTCACCGATTTTTCCGTAGTGGGCGCGGCGCTGAGCTTCGAGAGCGGCGCGGACTTCGGCGAAAGTAAGCTTGCCGCGCGCAACCATGAGGAGCCCGAGGGGAATGCGGTTTGGGGGCTGCGGCGATGGAGCCATCACGCGCAGGTGGGAGAGTTGGCTGATGAGAGCGGTCTCCAGGCATTGGGGCTGGCAATAAAAGGCGCCCTGGAGGAAGGTTCCCTGGCGGTGGCGGAGGCGTTGCCAGAGCGATCGCGAGCCCAAGCAGGAGACGAGCACGCAAGGGGGCGAGGACTCCAGATGGTGGCGCTTGATCCAGCTGGCGAACCGGGTTAGCGGCTTCGAAAAGTCTGTCATAGGCCAGTCATTCCTGGGCACATTCTTAAACAAAATCAGACGATCTTAAACAAAATCAGACGATGGGAATCAGACGGGAGATCCAAGGGCAGGTGCTGGATCAACCACGTCGGTGATACGCAATCCGTATTTGCCGTCGACGATGACGACTTCTCCCTGGGCGATGAGGCGTCCGTCGAGCAAAAGATCCACGGGTGAATGGAGAGGGTTATCGAGTTCGACGACGACTCCGGCGCCGAGGGCGAGCACGTCGCGCAGCAGCAAGCGGCGGGTTCCGAAGCGGAGCTTGACGTCAAGGCCGACATCCATGAGGCGGCGGTAACTGGAGGCAGGCGGCGGGACGGAGGATGACCCGGGCGATGGTTGTACCGGCATTTGTGCGGCGGCCGAGGGCTGCACACGCGGCTGGAGTTCGGCAGCGAGCGCGGGGCTAATCTGAATTTCGACGGAGATGGAAGCACCGGCTTCGTTCCGGGTTTGGAAGCAGACGATGGCATCCGAGGACCACGAAGGTGCGGCAGAGGCGGCGAGATGGAGTTGAACTTCGCCGCCGACGGTGGCGGCGAGGGCCGTAGCGGCCAGGCCGGCGATCTGGCGCAGAAATTCTTCCAGGGCTTCCTTATTTTCGGGAGTGATGTTTTCGCCAGTGACTTTTTCGCTGTTGATGCCGGCCGCGCCTGACTCGGCTTCGCCGAGAAACTTCTGGGCGATGCGGGTGCCGGAAGCGGCCGGAAGCCGCAAGGTCATCTCGCCATGAACGGCGCCTCCTGCAACTACCGTGTACCAAACGTCGGAATCGGCGGTGGGCAGGGGCTGGGACGCAATTTCGAAGACGGCGGGTTGTCCGGAGGCGGTTCCGGAAACTTGGGAAACCACGTTTTGGAGACTGGTTTTCCAGGCTTCGCACCAATTATGGAGTTCGGGGCGGAGTTCGACTTGTTGCGCGGGGACCGTGTTATTGGCGAGCGCGTCGGGGACACTCGCCGGGCGAACATTAGTCTCAGGAACATTTTTCTCAGCAACATCTTTCTCGGGAACATTGGTCATAGCTCACCTGCGGTTGGAAGCGGGGCGTCGAGGGAGAGAACGCGGGCAGCGCGGTGGGCGCCGAGTCGCACCGGAGTCGCCGAACATAGACGAACATCACCGAGCATCATGACGGCCGGATCGGAGGCGTCCTTGGGAAAAAGAAGCAAGTGGCCGGGAGCGAGATCGGTGAGGCTCTGCAAAGGCACTTGCAATCCGGGCATGCAGAGTTCGACGGGGAACAAACAGTTGAGCAGCTTTTTCTGAATCTGGAGGCGGGCTTCGATGGGACCGCGAGGGCGCTGATAGCTGAAATCGGCGGCAATTTTTCTGAGCAAGGCATTGGAAACTACGGCGGGGACGGCCAGGTTGAGCGTACCGCGGGTTTCCGACATTTTGATTTCGAAGCTGAGACAAAGATTTTTTTCATCGGGAGGCATCAGCCGCTGGGTCTGCAGGATCTGCTGGCGCGCACCGAAATTGAATTCAAGCGAAATTGCCTGCCAACTGGTTTGCAACTCACGGCACATGATGCGGATCACACCTTCGAGAACCTGTTCTTCGATCTCGGTGATGTCGCGGGTAATTTCGCTGCTCTTGCCTTCCCCTCCAAGCATGACGTCGATGATGGGGAAGACGATGGCAAGATCGAGCTGCAGCACAGCCACGGCGCCGACCGGGGCGAGCTCGATGGACGCGAGGTAGGTTTTTTCCGGAACACGCTGCAGGAACTCGCGGTAGGTGAGATGCTCGGCGGAGACCAGGCTGCAGTCGAAAGAGATGCGCAGGTAGCCGCCGATGGAGGTAGTGAGATTGCGGGCAAAGAGTTCGTGGAGGTGGTTGACGGCGCGCAACTGCTCGCGGCCGATCTGTCCGGCTTGGCGAACGTCCCAAGACTGGACGACGGGGCCGGACGAACCGGCGGCAGGCGTGCCGGAGCGGGCGGCCCGTACCATGTCATCAATTTCTTGCTGGTCGAGTACTTTTTCCATGTGGGCACTCTAATGTGGTAACAATTCAAAAACCTGGAAATCTTGGCCGAGACGAGGCAAGCCTCGTCTCTACGGGAAAGCCTGCTATATCGTTCCTGCAGCTTTGGCACGAGCGGCGGGCGCAGGGGTCACGTCCAGGAAATTGAGCCGCGCGCGCAGGCGAACCATGGCGAGAGAATGAATCTGGGAAACGCGCGATTCGCCAATGCCGAGCGCGGCTCCGACTTCCTTCATGGTGAGCTCATCGTAGTAGTAAAGCGCGAGAACGCGCTGTTCCCTTTCCGGCAATTCGGAGATTGCCTTCTCGAGGAGATGTTTCGTCTCCGAGCGGAGACATTGGAAGAAGGGTGTTTCCTCGGGCTTGGATGGGATGTGGTCGGTGAGATCTTCTTCCTTGCCGTCGCGGGAAGACTCGACGCGCAGGCTGCCTAGTTCGAGGCCGTCGAGTTCGGCAAGCAGTGATTGCAATTCCTTAAGGTCGATGCCCATCTCATGGGCGATTTCATTCTCGGTGGGCACGCGCCCGAGCTTGCCGGAAAGCTGGGCGTAGGTGGAATCGACGAGGCGGCCTTTGCGGCGCAATTCGCGCGGGCTCCAGTCAAGTTCGCGAAGGCTATCGAGGATGGCGCCGCGGATACGGAACTTGGCGTAAGAACTGAACTGCACGTGCTTGGAGAGATCAAACTTATTGAGCGCGTCGATTAGTCCGACGACGCCGGCATGGACCAGGTCTTCGAAGGCTACGTGGCGGGGCAGCCGGTCGTGGATGCGGCGCGCGATGTAACGAACTTGCGGAAGCTGTTCCATAAGCACGCGCTCGCGTTCGGCGTCGGTCTGGACGCATTGATAGGCGTCGGCGGGATGTTTGATCATGAGGCTGGACCTGCTTTCGTGAATCGGGTCGCTAGTCGTGGGTCGCTAGTCGTTGGTCGCTGGTCGTTCGTCGTTCGGCTTCCGTTGCTAGCCGTTCGTCGCGGTCGGCTTTCGTCGTTCTTTTCTGGTCAAGCTCCTGGTCGACACTGTTATTGGTTGAGGGCCGATTCGATTCGAGTCCTCGCTTATCGCGCCGCACCCCACGCACCGAACGGCCAACGACTAACTACCAACGACCAGCACGAATGGCCAGCGACGTTTTCATCGCACCACCCCGAGCGACTGCACTGGAATCATGGGAGGAATTTCCAGCGGAGAAAGCACCACAACTTTGGGGAGAAAGGGTTCGAGTAAGCGCCGCAGATGAAAGCGCGCGGGCGTGGAGCAGAGCAGGATGGGCGCAGTCTGCGCGACCTGATCTCCGGCAAGCGCGCGCAAGCCATCGAGAATGCGGCGGACGAATGAGGGTTGCAATCCGGTGCCGGTGGCGGGCGTCGCCTGCGGGCTGAAGGCGCGGCTGAGTTCATCTTCGATGATGTGATCAAGGGTGAGCACGCGCAGGCCGCCGTCATCCGAGAGCAGGGGACGGACGAGCGCGCGGGCGAGCGACTGACGGGCGGCCTCGACCAGCAGGATGGGATTCTTCGTGGCCGCGGAAGTATCGAGCAGGGCCTCGAGGATGGTCGGGAGATCGCGAACGGAAACCTGCTCGCGCAGCAGTTGCTGCAAGACTTTTTGCACTTCGCCGAGGCTAAGGATTTTGGGGACTAGCTCTTCGACCAGCTTGGGCTGACCTTCACTGAGGCGATCGAGCAGGCGCTTGGTTTCCTGGCGGGAAAGCAATTCGTAGGCATGCTGACGGATGACTTCGGCGAGGTGGGTGGAGAGCACGGAAGTCTGGTCGACGACGGCATAGCCCGAGGTAAGGGCCTGGGACTCGAGGGCCCGGGAAATCCAAAGGGCCGCAACGCCGAAAGCGGGCTCGCGGGTGGGGATTCCGGCAAGCGGGGGCGGCGTGAGTTCGGAACTGATGGCGAGGATCTTGTCTTCGAGCATGTCCCAGCGGGCGACTTCGATGCCGCGCATGGAGATGACGTATTCGCGCGGTTTGAGGCGGATGTTGTCGGTGATATGAATGGGCGGAACGATGAAGCCCAGTTGCAAGGCGAGGCTGCTGCGCAGCGCTTTGACGCGGGCGACGAGCTGTCCGCCTTGCTGGACGTCAACCAGGTTGACGAGGGCATAGCCCACTTCGAGGGAGAGCTCGTCGAGCTTGAGCAGGTCCTCGATGGAGTCGCTCTTGGCCGCTTTCTTGTCTTTTTCGGAGGCGGCAAGCGCAACCGGGTCGGCGAGGGGGCCTTCGATGACTTTCCCATCTTTGTCTTTGATCTTAGGCAGACGCGCAGCCAGCAAGGCGACGACGCCGGCGATGGCGAGGAAGGAAAATTTCGGCAATCCAGGGATAGCGGCGAGCGCGACCATCACACCGGCCGCAATCTGCAGGGAGCGGCGACGGGAGAGCAGTTGAGTGCCGAGATCGACGGAGAGGGTGGAGTTCGAGGAAGCTCGGGTCACGATCATGCCGCCGGCCATCGAGACCAAAAGCGAGGGGATCATGGTGACCAGGCCGTCGCCGACAGTAAGCACGGTGTAAGTTTTGAGCGCCTCGCGAAAAGGAATATCGAGTTGGAAGACTCCGATAAGAAAGCCGGCAAGAATGTTGATGGCGGTAATAAGAATGGTGGCGATCGAGTCGCGCTGATTGAAGCGGGCGGCCCCGTCCATGGCTCCGTAGAACTCCGCCTCGCGGGCAACCTGTTCGCGGCGGGCGCGAGCCTGATGCTCGTCGATGAGTCCGGCATTGAGGTCGGCATCGATCGCCATCTGCTTGCCGGGGAGAGCGTCGAGGGTGAAGCGGGCCGTGACTTCGGCGGTGCGCACGGCGCCGTGACTGACGACGATGTACTGGATGGCGATCAGGGCGATGAAGAGAACGAATCCGACAATGTAGTTGCCGCCAACCACGAATTGCCCGAAAGCTTCGATGACGCGTCCAGCCGCGCTGGCGCCTTCGTTGCCGTGGAGAAGAATGCGGCGGCTGGAGGCGAGATTCAGCGACAGCCGGAACAGGGTGAGCAGCAGCAACAGGCTGGGGAAGACGGAAAACTGCGCCGGACGCAGGATTTGAAGGGCGGAAAGCAGAACCAGCACGGAAGCAGCAAAGCTGGTCGCGAGCAGGAGGTCGAGCACGATCGACGGCAACGGCACCAGCATGACGAAGACCAGGCTGACGGCCGCGATGGGGACAATCCATTCGATGAACGCGTTGCGGCTGGGAGCCGCGGTGGTGGCAGCCGGCGAAGGCATTAGCGGCGGCCTCCCCGAGCGGTTGCGGCGGCGGCGAGGGCGCGGGTTTCGGCGCGGTAGACGGCGGCCAGGATTTCCGCGAGGACGGCATAGAGTTTCGCGGGAACGCTTTGTCCAACCTCGACGGTGCGGTAGAGAACGTGAGCGAGCGGCGGATTCTCGACCATCGGAATGTTTTCCCAGCGGGCGATTTCCTTGATCTGGGCGGCGAACAGGTTGCGTCCCTTGGCAACGACTACGGGAGCGGGCATATCGGGCCGGTACTCGATTGCGATCGCGTATTCAGTGGGATTGGTAATAACGACGGCGGCGCGCTTGGTGTCCTCAAGCATGCGGCGGCGGCGCAACTGATTCCGCAGTCGGCGGATGCGGGCTTTGATAATGGGATTGCCTTCCGATTCCTTGTATTCGTCGGCCAGTTCCTGGCGGCTCATCTTAAGTTCGCTCGAAAGATGCTGGCGCTCGAAGAGGTAGTCGAGGACGGCCCAGGCGAGGAGAACAGAGGCAGATTTCCAGGCAACTTCGAAGACGCGGCTGGCGGCAAAGGCGAGCACTCCGCGGGAGGAGCGGCCGGACAGCAGCATCAGGGTAGGCCAGTCGCGGCGCAGGCAACCCACACCGAGATAAGCGACGGCGGCGGCCGGGAGCAGGGACTTGATGAGTCCGCGAAGCGCGGTGACGGAGAAAAGCTGACCGAGTTTGGCGCCCGGGCTGATGCGGGAGGCGGAGGGCATCAGAGAAGCTGGAGCGAAGACGAGGCCACCCTGAGCCAGAGCTGAGGCGAGTGCGACGGTCCATCCCAAACCGAGAGCGGCGCCAGTGGCGGCGAACAGTCCGAAGTGGTTGAGGAAGGGAGGCAGCGCATCCATGCGAAGGGTGCCGGAGACGGCGCCTTCGAGGCAGTCATGGAAGAAGCCGCGCCAGGCGAAGGGAAACGATGACATCATGGAGAAGAGAATGAAGGTAGCGGCCATGCCGGAAGCGGCGCCGATAAGATCGCGGCTGCGAGCGACCCGCCCTTTCTCGCGGGCTTTCTGGCGGCGTCGCGGGGTTGCCTGTTCGGTCTGGTTGGCTTGTGCCATAAGGTCAGCGGGTCGTGGACAGCGAGTCTCTGATAGAGCGAGTCAGTAATCAGCGAATCAGTGAGCGAGTTTCAAAATCCTTTCCGAAGCCTCGAGTGCGCGGCCGAAACGGGCGTCAAAAAAGCGCGGCCAGAACGGGATCACCCCGGCCAACACCGCCAGGCCCAGCAGGTTTTTGATCGAGATTCCGACAAACAGGACAGGCAACTGCGGCGATGCTTTGCCGACAAAACCGAGAGCCACATCGGCAAACAAGCTCGCGACCAGCACGGGCGCTGCAATCTGCAAACCCGCGACCCACATGCCCGCGACGAATTTGAACAGCGTCGAGACCGCCGGCCAGGTAAGCGAAAAATGGCCGGGGGGGAGGTACTCGAAGCTGTGCGCGAGTCCGCGGAGCAGCCAGTGCGGGACGCTGAGCTGAACGAAGAGCAGGAGCACAATCAGTTCGTAGAAAGTAGAGAGCACGGCGGAGTCGGCATCGCTGTCGGGATTGATGATGCTGGCAAGCGAATATCCCATCTGGACGCCGCACACCTGGCCGGCAATCTGTCCGGCCTCGAAGAAGAGCTGCAGGGTGAATCCGAGAAGGAATCCGATGGCGAATTCGCCGAGCAAGAGCACGATAAGCGCGGGAGCGGAAAGCGCCGCCGGAGGCGCGGGAACCAGCGGCGCCAGAAATACGGTGAGGAGAAAGGCGAGACCGACCTTGATGCGAGCGGGGACGCCGACGCTGCCGAAAAAGGGCGCGACCACGAGCAGGCCGGTGACGCGCGAACCGGCAATCATCCAGGCGGCCAGTGTGCGGTCAATAGAAGTTGCAATCGGCATGTCGAACACAATCACCTCAACCGCCAGTTAACGAACTTTCCTCGAACTCTCCACGAACTCTCACCGGACATTTCGCAAAGCTTTCATCGGACAAACGGGTGGAAGTCGGACCACATGCCGATGGTGAAGAACATCAGCTTGTGCAACATCCAGGGGAAAAACAGCAGGACCGCCGCCGCCACCGCCGCCAGACGCGGGACGGTGGAGAGGGTCTGATCCTGCAAGGATGTCAGCACCTGCGCGATATTCACGAGCAGGCTGATGGCGACTGCAACCAGGAGCAGCGGTGCGCCCAGAAGAAGCGCCATCTGCAGCGTGTTGCGGAAGAGCGCGACAACTTGTTCGGTTCCCATAAGCGCCTTTCAGGCAAAACTCCGCATCAGGGAACCAATCAGCAGGTTCCATCCGTCGACGACGACGAACAAAAGAATCTTGAGCGGGGTGGAGATTATGACCGGCGGAAGTTGCATCATTCCGACCGACGTCGTGATGGCAGCGGTCACCAGATCGATGACGAGAAAGGGGAGAAAGAGAGCGGCGCCGATGCGAAACCCGGCCTGCAGCTCGCTCAGGAGATAGGCGGGCGCGACGATGCGCATGCCGAGATCTTCAGGGCGGGCGGGACGCGGCTCATGCGCCAGTTCGACGAAGAGCGCGAGATCTTTTTCGCGCGCGTATTTGAGCATGAAGTGGCGCATCGGAACGATCGAGCGATCGAGAGCGGCCATCATGGTTATCTGTCCCGCGTCGAGCGGAACGACGGCGTCGGAGTAAATGGCGGCGCCCACCGGTTGCATGAGAAAGAAAGTCAGGAGGAGGGAGAGTCCGATGAGCGTCTGATTGCTCGGCGTGGTCTGGGTTCCGAGCGCTTGGCGGAGAAAATGAAACACCACGAGCAAGCGCACGAATGGCGTCATCGAGAGCACGATGGCGGGAATCAAGGTGAGCAGGGTGAGCAGTACGACGATGTTCCAAGGCACGGAACCGCCGGGCGCGGCGCCCGGTAAGAGACCGGGCAGAGAGAGGCCAGGCGTCGCCTGCGGCCTCGCCCAGAGCGGAGCGGCGGCGGCGAGGAGCAACAGGACGAGGCCGCAGGATCTGCGAACGGACGGTCTTTGAAAGGACGAGCTCCCTAAGGACGGTTTTCCTAACGTCGAGAGTGGTAAGGCCCGCATCAATTTTTTTTCTGGCTTTCTTCTCCAGCTATTTCTCCGGTCGCTTCGCCGCTGAGGTATTCGTCCGGCAATCGCGAGAGCAGAGTGATTGAGGAGGGACTGGACCCGATCAGGAAACGCTGACGCTCGAACTGGATAACGGAGACAAAGCGGCGGTCGCCAAGGGCAGCGGTTTCGCGAACAGAAAGTGTCTTGCGCTTGCTTCGTACGCGGCAGACCACTGATCTCCAAATCACGGAGCGCCAGAAAACTTTGAGCCACGCGACGACGAGTGTAGACGCGCGCGCCAACGTCTCCGCCAAAGCGCCGGCAAGCGTCAAGTTGGGCGGCGTGCCGGTCGGGATTTGCGTCGGCGTGATTTCCATCTCTGACAGCTCCATTTAGGCCAGCTCCGTCAAGCGCACGGCCAGGCGGTTCTGGACGACTTCAAACTCGCTCCAGGCGATCAATTCGCCGTTAATCCGGAACGGAACATCCTGCCCGACCGTCCACCGGGTGGCGATGATGCGTCCGCGCTCAAGATGAACAAGATCGGCGACGGTAAAGCCGGGCACTGAGATTTCGATGGTGAGCAGGCAAGGCAGAGATTCGACGCGCACCCAGGGGTCGATGGGAGCACTGGCGATCGAAACTTCGAGCCCGGGTTGGGTGGCGGCGACCATTACATTTGCACCAGAAGTTTTTTGAGCTGGCGCTGCTGACCCAAGCAGAAGAAGATGCCGGCCGCAGCCAGCGCCAGAATAAGTCCGACGACTAGTCCGCCCTTTATTTTGGAGGCGCTAACGCGCGCGACTATGGGCGTGATTCTTTCCGCGGCTCCGAACGCGTTTCTGGGCGCGGCACTCAGCTGCACATCCGGCATATTGCCGATGTTTGCAAGCCGGGTGCCGGGACGCACATCCAGATAACCCAAAGGGCGATGGCGGGAAGCGGGCTGGAATCAGCGCATTGGAGGGCACGCCCGGTTCGAGCCTCGTCCGGAAGAAAACGGCGGCGCGACAGGAGAGTATTTCTAAGAGCGCTCTCATGAAAAAACTCAGAGAGGACCACGTATTTTCGCCGCAGCCCTTCTGATGCGTTCAGTTACTGGTTACTGATTACGTCCTACGGTTTCAAGGCGATGGTAGCCTGCGCAACTTGATCGAAAGTAGTAACGACGCGAGCATTCGCTTCGTAGCTGCGCTGCGCGACGATGAGCGCAGCGAATTCGCTAGCAATGTCCACGTTGGACTGTTCGAGTGCACCGCCCGAGATGCTGCCGAGTCCACCGGTTCCCGGCCCACCGACGGTGGGCTGACCCGAGGCCAGGGTCGGAGTGAAGTCATTATTTCCCGTGTGGGAGAGGCCCTGCTCGTCGGCGAAGCTGGCTAGGGCGATCTGTCCGATGGTAGCGGTCTTCCCGTTGCTGAAGGATCCCGTAATCGTGCCATCGGAACCGATGTTGAAATTCTGCAGGGTGCCACTGCTGGTTCCATCCTGTTGGATGGAGGCGGTACTGTTGGGACCGGCCAATTGTGTAAGGAGCCCAACACCGGCGTTGGCCACATGCCACGCAAAGGTAAGTTGGTTGGCGCCATCGGCGAAAACCGTCTGGGGGGTGACCGGATTCGTAACGGGGGGGACGGGCGGGACCGTGATGCTGGGGTTAGTGAGAGAGGCGGCGCCCCCGGTAGGAGTAATGCTTAGGAGGGTTCCATCCCCGTTGAAAACGAGGGTACCGGTGGCGACGCTGACAGGCGCGGTGGCGCCCGTGATGTCGGCGGCAGGAATAGTGGCGCCATAGGTCCACGTGTTAGTCGCGCTCTTGGTGTAGGTGAATGTGATGTTGTGACTGCCGCCCAGGGAATCGTAGATGGTGGCCTGGGTGGAATAGGTGGACCCGACGGCAGCGGTAGCATCGAGGTTCGAGGTCAGGCTTACGTTGGCGGTGACCGTGGCGGGACTAACGGTTCCCGCTCCAAGCGCGAGCGTGCCGAGTCCCTGGCTTGTGTTGACGGCGCCATTGACGGCGGGGTATCCGAGGACGTATTGACCGCCGGCGGTTTTGAGCAGATTGTCGGTGCCGACTTCGAAATTTCCAGCTCGGGTGTAGCTCCGCACGCCGTTTTTCTCGACGACGAAGAACCCATTGCCCTGGATGGCGACATCAGTGGAGACCCCGGTAGGAGTCACATTACCCTGCGTGAAGTCGGAGGGCTTGGATGCGACGGTGACGCCCGCGCCCTGCTGAATGGGGTCGCCGGCGCCGTTCGTGCCGAAGTTCTGGTAGAACAGGTCGGCGAACTGGATGTGCTCGTCCTTGTAACCGATGGTGTTGAGGTTGGCGAGATTGTTGGCGGTGGTTGAGAGCGCCTCGGAACTGGCGGTCAGTCCCGAAAGAGGTATTGAGAACGACGGCATACGGTCTCCTTAGAGAGAACTGGATTTTAGACTTTGGGTGGATATCGAATTGGCGCTGGCATTGGACGTTGCGCGGGGAGTTGGCGTTGTGTTGTTGACGAGCGTCTGCAGGAGTTGTTGGATCTGGGTCAGTTCGCCGAGCGAACTGAACTGAGTAAGCTGGGCGACGAACTGGTTTGGATCGAGCGGGTTGATCGGGCTCTGCGATTTGAGTTGCGTCGCCAGCAGCTTCAAAAACGTGGAAGTCAAGTCCTGCCCGGGATTGTTGGACGCGGAAGTCGCGGCTGGCGTGGACGCAGTTTGAGCGGCAGAGGTGAGCGCTTGCAGTAGCGAGATGTGCACGAGTTGTCCTCCTAGACGTGAATACTGACGTGATTTTGCGCAGGCCCGACGGACAGGTCTGACGTGAGAATGTCAGCCGCCGTCGATTCCGACGCTGCGTTTTGGTCTGGCAAGGCAGCGGATTGAGAGCCGAGCGTTTCCGAGGAATGTTGCTGCGAATGGCCATGCTGAAAGCTGGTCGCAGTCTGGACGCCCGAGCGTCCGTTATCGAAATCGACGGCGGTGAGGTTCAGGTGGTTTTTGTTGAGTCCGGATTCGAGCCCCGGGAGTTCGGAACTGAACCAATGGGCGATGTCCCGATCTGCGTGAACGGTGATACCGACCTGGCTCTGCTGGACGACGGTATGAATCTCGACCGCGCCGAAGGCTTCGGTGCGGATGCCGACATGCATCTGCGCATTCATCTGGGCAGCGGCGGCGGGATCGGGCGCGATCGGCGGAGTGGAGGGAGTGGGAGGCGCGGAGTCGAGCATCTGGTGAATTTTCGGAAGTTCGGGCGCGGCATTGACTCTGACTTGCGGAGGGGGAGCGGAAGCCGGCGGCGCGGGAGCGGCCAGCGTTGCCGAGGAATCTTTTCCGGATGCGAGTGTGGCCGGAACATCGTGCGAGAGGGTGGTGCGTAGTGCAGTAGCATTCGGGGGGGCTGCGGAGGAGGATTTTTTTTCGGATTTTTCATACGGGCCGGTTGTTTGGGGCGTCTCCGCACGAACTGGTTGGGCGGAGACGCCTGCCTTGCCGTTGCGGGGGGCATCGCTGGTGGTTGCGACAATCGACGCGGGGGTCGGCGCCTGAGCAGCGGAATTGTGAGCGGAATTCGAATCAAGAGACGAGACGTTGTTGCCAGCAATGTTTTCTGTCGCCACAGTAATGGTGGCATCGGATGAAAGTGCTTGGGTCGGCGCAGTGTCGAGGACAGCTGAGCCGGAGGTTGGCGCTCGCTCCGCGGCAACGGGTTCGCCTGGCGCGAAATTGGCTGGTGTGGAGTTGCCGACTGTGGCGTTGGCAACTTTGGAGTCGCCTGATTCGGCAGCTGCAGGCTGCTTGGCATTTGTTGGCTCGATTACGGGCGCAGGGTTGACGTCGCGGACCGGAGATTGCAGCGTTGGAATTGACGCCGGCGCTGGGACGGAAGACGTCGGCGGGATGGAACCGCTGACGTTGGAGTCGCTTGCTTTGAGGACTGCAGGCTGCTGGGCATTTGCTTCCTCGGTTATAGGCGCAAGGTTGATCTCGCGGATCGGAGATTGCAGCGTTGGAATTGGCGCCGGCGCTGGGGCGGAAGACATCGGCGATAAGGTATTGAAGGCTGAGTTTTTGGGGGCAACTAGGCTCGGATTATGGGCTGGCGAGTACACGGGCTGCTCTTTTGGCTGGACTGGGGAATTCTCAAGGCGCGATGACGGAGCGGGTTGCGTAAGTAGTTCCCCGGGCATGAGCGGCGCTCGAGAGAATAACGCCGCCGGGACAGATGGAGATTGGATTGGAGATTGGTCAAGCGCGAGGATGGTCGCGCTGGCTGGAATCGGCGCGTGAAATTGGCTGTCGGCGGACGGCGGCGCTATTGAAGCCGCGGTCGTCGTCACCGGTGAAACAGGCGTCGGTGAAACGGGTGCTAGTGAAGCTTGCGTTAGTGAAGCAAGAACCCTTGGCGCTGGTAAAACGGAAGCTGAGGAAGTCGAAAACTGTGCCTGTGCGGTGGAGGCTCGCGTCGGGACGCCGGAAAACGAGTACGCAGCGTCGGCAGCGGACCGACTGATGGCGGATGAAAGCTCAGCAGACTTCGAGCCGGCTTCGGTGGGAACTGGAGCATCCACTGGCGCATTGGCGGCAGGGGAACTGGCATGAAGCACATCGAGGGCTCGGCTGAAATTCGAAATGGGAAGCGCTCCGGTTCGACCGGTCACGGCGAGTGGGACGGCGGAAGTCACGGTGGAACCTAGCCGATCCTGCGGCGACGAAGCGTTCGCCGTGCCGGATGCTGGGAACGTGGGCGACATAAGAATCTGGTCGTCCATAAGAGCGCTAGGCTGAGCGCTCGATAGCCGCGGCGGTGTGGAGGCGATCTTTGCTAAGGTCGGAGAGGTGGCTGGTGATGTAGTCAGAGATGTAGTTAGTAAGGTGCCTAGTAATGAAGCTGATAGTGGATAAGTGGGTGGCAGCGGCTGGGTTTCTGGAGTGGTCGAGGAATTGATAGCCAGTTTGGCATCCCAGTTGGGGTTAGATTTAGCGGCAGGCTTTGCATTCAGACTTACTCCGGACTTTACTCCGAACTTTGCACGGGCCGCTGCACCAACTTTGGAGTCGGATTTCGCGGCCGTTCCAGCCGGGACAGACTGATCCTGGAGATCTTCCGGCGCCCTACCGCGCATGGATGACGCAAGTGTGGCGCTGAAGCTCCAAGGCGCGGACGACGTGGCTCTGGCCGCGGTGGAAGCAGCGTTTGCTGCAGCCGGGATGGAAATTGCGTCTACGCGCATCGGAGTACCACGAGTACGATTGCACTCGATATGCCAATGGTGGGGAGTGTGACGTAAGGCTGGCAGATACTCGGCAGTGGTCGCAGTGTCAGCGACTTACAGGAAGGAAAAAGGCTGTGAACGGGAAAGTGGAACGGTGAGAGGGACGCTGCGGCAAAGGTTGCCGGGTACAGCCCGGCAAAATCAGGGCGATTCAATCTTGACGATACCAGCGTTGAAGCAGATAAGTGGCATCGAGTTCCCGTTGTTGGTGGCGTATTTGTTCCTGCTGATAGACACGGCGCTCGCGGCCGCGAAGGGTTTCGAGGACTTCGCGTTCGCGATAGGCCTGATGATAATCGCCGAGCGCTTCCTGGCGTACGAGTTCGAGCTTGAGTATGTCGGACTGGAGTTCCTGGCGGAAGATATGCAGGTTCTCGCGGAGGACGGAGGCGAATTGGAGTTCAGCGGCGCTGCGTCCAGCCTGGAGCGCGACGGCATCGGACCGCGTGGACTCGGCCAGGGAGCGTTCCAGTTGCGCGAGTTTTTCCTGGGCACGCGAGACCTGGAGATTCGCCTCCTGCAGTTTGAGGGTACGCTGGCGTTCGATGCTCTGACGCAGGCGGAGCAGGGGAGCGAGTGTGAAGCGGAAAGCCATGATTCAGGAGGCCATATCCAGAAAAATCATATTCAGAACGTCCTGTTTGACGACCATGGATTCAGGTCGGAAGCGCCATGAGACGCTCGAGAGAATCTTTCATCACGGCAACTTCCTGCGAGGGCTGCATAAGGAATTCGCGAAGCGCAGGCATGAGCGCGATGGCGCGATCAAGGTCGGGATCGCTGCCTTTTTGATAAGCCCCGATGCGGATGAGCTCTTCCGAAGCCTTATAAGTAGCGAAGAGGCGTCGGACATGGTTCGATTTCGCGAGTTGAGGGGCGGAGATCACAGCCGGCATGATGCGGCTGATGCTGTCGAGGATGGAGATAGGAGGATAGTGACTCTGGGTAGCGAGTCGGCGATCGAGCATGATGTGGCCATCGAGGAGCGCGCGGACGGCGTCGACGAGGGGATCGTTTTCGTCGTCGCCTTCCATGAGGACGGTGTAGAAGCCCGTGATGGTGCCGGAGCCGAAGGAGCCTGCCCGCTCGAGCAGGCGGGCGAGCAGAGTGAATACCGAGGGCGTGTAGCCTTTGGCGGTGGGCGGCTCGCCGGCGGCGAGTCCGATTTCGCGTTGCGCCATAGCGAGGCGAGTGAGCGAATCGACGACTAGCAGCACATGCTTGCCGCGGGCACAGAAATATTCGGCGATAGTGGTGGCGGCGAGACCGGCACGGATGCGGAGCAGCGGATCCTGGTCGGAAGTGGAGACGACCACGACGGAACGCCGTCGGCCTTCTTCGCCAAGCGTGTTGAGGAGTTCTCCCACTTCGCGTCCGCGCTCTCCAATCAGGCCGAGGACAGTAAGATCGGCGCTGGTATTGCGGGCCATCATGCCGATGAGGGTGCTCTTACCGACCCCGCTTCCGCCAAAAATGCCGACGCGCTGGCCGCGTCCGCAGCTAAGGAAGGCGTCAATGGCGCGGATACCACAGCCGAGCGCATCGCGGATCGGTGTGCGCTCAAGGGCGAGCGGGGCTTCGCGATCGAGAGGATAGCGCTCGCGGCACACTGGAGCGGGCCCGTCGTCAATGGGACTTCCAGCGCCATCGAGCACGCGGCCGAGCAATTGTTCGCTGAGGCCCAGGGAGGGACGGCGTCCCCAGACCACCACCTGGTCGCCGTAACGGATGCCGCTGGGGCGGCGCAGGGACATGGAGAGGACGGTGTGTCCGCGGAAGCCAACAATCTCTCCCGGCCAATGGCGGCCGCGGGAATCGATGATCTCGCAGGCCTCGCCAACGGTGCAGAAGGGGCCTTCGGATTCGACGAGCTGGCCGATAACCTGTACCACCCGCCCACGCCAGCGCAGCGCAGATGAGGTCTCGAGCTGAGAGAAGTATGCGGAGAGGATCTGCGAGGTTGTTGTGTGGAGGCGGGGCTCTGCTCCGCTTGGACGGGGCAAAACCCCGTCCCCACAGTGATCGGCCATTGAAGTCATTCAGCGCGCCTCCGGTGCTCGATCTGGGGTCGATGAATTCGGTGCTAATGAATTTGGCGTCGAGCCAGGCGACGAGCGGGAGGATCCGCCGGGCCTTTCGGCAAGCAGGTCCAGCAATCCAGTTTCAATTTCCTTAAGCTGCGCTTGCAGACCGATTTCGGTCGATCCGAGTGAAGTTTCGATGCGGCATTCCCCGGGAGCGATGGCGGGATCTTCGTGAACCTCCGGCGCCGGGACACCTTCCATCTGGCTGGCGAAATAGAGCCGCCAGTCAGCGGTCTCTGTGGGATGAACGTGCAGGTTGACTTTGGTGCTGGTATCGAGTTTCTCAAGCGTGATCCGGACAATGCCGGCGAGAACGCCCGGGTCGAGTTGCGCTTCACGATGCAGGATCTTGCGGGCGATGGCGAGCGCGAGTTGGACGACTTCGCCTTCGATGCGGCGGTAGTAGCCTTGCCGTTCGAGGGCGAACTGCTGGAGCGCATCGTCGATCTGCTCGCGATTCTTGGCAAGGGCAGCGTCGGATTCGGAACGGAGCTGCTGTTGCCCGCTTTGGCGTCCCTGCTCGAAGACTTCGGCCTGGTGACGCCGGCTTCGTTCCTCGGCGGCCTGGCCGGCATCGGGCGCGCTGCCCCCGGCCCCGCTTGGGAGTCCGGCTTCGGTATAGGCGAATGGCGAGGCTTCGGGAACCGGCTGCCGCTTGGGAGTGCTAGACGACATATTCCTCCTGCGACTCGGCGCTCAACACCAGCTTGCCCTCCGCTTCGAGTCTGCGGGCCACCTCCACAATTTCGCGTTGGGCTTGATTCACGTCCTTGGAGCGCACCGGGCCCAATACCTCCATGTCTTCTTTCAGCATGTCGACGGCGCGCGATGACATCGATTTGAAAATCAGGTTTTTGAGTTCTTCGGAGGCGCCGCGCAGGGACAGCGCCAGAGCCTTCTTGTCAAGCTGTCCAAGCAGTTCGCGGATCCCGGCTTCCGGCACTCCGAGCAGGTCTTCGAAGGTAAACATGAGGTTGCGAATGGCGAGTGCCATGGTGGGATCGTCTTTTTCGATGGTCTCCAGGATCCCTTTGCTTGAAACCGGCTCGAGCTGATTCAGCAGATCGGCGGCGCCTTTGAATCCGGCATAGGCGCGCCGGCTCTGTTCGCCAAGCGACTCCAGGTGCTTGTTGAGGGCGAGCGCAACCTTCTGGGCAACTTCGGGTGAAAACTGACGCAACTGCGCCAGTCGCTTGACGGTTTCGGCGCGGACTCCCTCGGGCAGGCGCAACAACAGCGCCGAGGCTTGACGGGCGTTCAAGTGAGCCAGGATGAGGGCGATGGTTTGCGGATGCTCGACTTCGAGGAACTTGGCCAACTGCTGCGGATCGGCTTCCTGCAGGCTTTCCAGTTGCACTGCATTCTGTTCCATCGTTCTTGAGGCCTGGTCGAGCAGTCGTTGAGCACCCGCTTCCCCAAAGGCTTTTACCAGCAGTTTCTGCGCATAGTCCGGGCCGCCTTCGGCCAGATAACCCTGGGTGAGGGTGAGCTGGTAATACTCTTCGAGCACGGACATTGCGGTCTCGGGTTTGAAGTGCTCCAGCTCCGCGATGCGCCGCGTCAGACGCTCCACGTCGCCCTCAGGGAGATGGCGGTAAATGTGGCTGGCGGACTCCTCGCCAAGCAGCACCATGAGGATAGCCGCTTTCTGCAAGCCGAGGGTGGATATGGGTGTGGCCATTTCTAATCTTTCCTGATTACTGCTTGCTTGGTTACTGATTGTCTTATTACTATTTGACTCCGACCATTGTTGTTACACAGCGTTGTTATTTATAACTGCTTTCCTTTGATTTTGATTTCTTGCTTTCTCGCTTTTGAATCTTTCTCGTCATACTTCTTATAGCGAAAGTTATTTGGCAGCCTTCGGATCCCGGATCCAGGTCTGAACCAACCGGCCGGCGGCGGCCGGTTCGGCCTTGATCTTGTCGGCAATTTCTTTTTTCAACGCCCCGGCGCGTTTGGCTTCCTCGCTGCCCTCGGGAAGTTCGATACCGGCGAGCACACTGGGTGAGGCCGCGCCCGCCGCGAGCGGCTTCGCAAGATGAGTGGGGATCTGTTTGAAGGCCTCCATCGCCTGTTTCTTCACTGGACGCAGCACCAGCGCATAGACGATCAGGAACAGCAGCGTAATTCCAACGTAACGCAACGCGCCCACCCAAGGCAGGACGAGGAGGCGCCATCTATCCAGCTTGCCGGGTGCGGCTGGCAGTTCGGTGGGGACGCTCTGGAAGGAGAGGTTCTCGACCGCGAGCAGGTCTCCCCGCTGATCGTCGACCCCGATGGCGGCGCGGGCGAGTTTTTCGATGGCCTTCATTTCTTCCGCCGTGCGTTTCCGCCGGACGGGGTTCGACTTGCCACTTTCCTCTTTGGTGTCCATCGCGTCATCGACCAGCACCGACGCGGTGATGCGGCGCACGCGGCCGGCCGGGTTCAGCACATGGCGCGTGTTTTTGCTGACCGCGAAGGTTGAGCTGTCGGATTTCGAACTCTGATTGTCAATGGCCGAAAGCAGGTTCAGACTGGCGGCTGCGCTCGCCGGAGCACTCGCCGCGCCCGCCACCGCCGTCGGAGCTGCGGCGGTACTGACCGGAATATTGCTGGTGACGCCCGGCACACCCGCCGGATTGGCGCCTCCCGCGAGTTCTTCGGAATGCTGCTGGGCGAGGGTGGCGCTCGCCTTCGGATCGTAGATTTCGGAGGTATCTTCGCTGCTGCTCAGGTCGTAGTCCACGTGCACGCTGGCGCGAACGTGTTCGGCACCGACCACGGGCTCGATCGCGTGCACAGCGGCGGCTGCCAGTTCCTCGTCGGAATCGAAAGACGCCCGGCCGGATGGACCTCGCCGCGCGAGAAAAGACGTTGCCGTCTCGGCGTCGACCACCGTAACATTCTCCGTCCGAAGGCCATCGACGGCGCTCGCAACCAGTTGCGGGATGGCTTGTTGCGCTTCGCGGGACAGCGTGCCGTTGCGTGTTTTCACGATGACTGCGGCTTTCGATTCGCGCTCCTGCTCGCTGAACAGCGACTCGCGCGGCAGAACCAGGTGAACGCGGACCGCCTCGACTTCGGCCAGGGTTTGCAGCGTGCGTTCGAGTTCTCCTTCGAGGGCGCGCTGGTAGTTCACCTTTTCGCTGAAGTCCGAGCCCGCCCAGTTCGGCGTGTCGAACAATTCAAATCCCAAGCGGGCGTTGCGCGGCAATCCCTGCGCCGCAGTTTCCAGGCGGGCGGCATCCATTTTGTCGGAGGGAACGAGGACGCTCCCGCCATCCGGGGAAATTTCGTAGGCAATATTTTTTGCTGCCAGACGGCTGCCCATCGACTGCGCATCCTGGGGCTTCAGTCCGGAGTAGAGGATGACGTTCTTGCCTCGATCAAGCAGCGCGACGAACAGCCACAGGATCAGCCCGACCGCCACCGCTCCTCCGGCGAGCAGAGCTTTCTGCTGCAGGCTCAAGCCGCGCAGAAAGTTCTGTATCTGATCGAGGCTTTCCTTCAAATTGTCCAACCCCTAACGCAATTCAACCGCGGAGACGCCAAGGTCGCCAAGGTTTCACGATCGGTTTCTGTTTCTATTTCTCATACTCTTCCCTCGGGCGCTCCCCGCATTCCCCAGTCCACGAGTTTGAACAACATCGTTCAGAACTGCATGCTCGAAATCGTCTGGTACGCCTGCACAATTTTGTTTCGCACCTGCATCATCAGCTGAAACGAGAGATCGGCCTTTTCGACGGCAATCATGGCGCTGTGCAGATCTGCGCCTTTGCCGTTTAGCATCTGCGCCACCTGGGTTGCGGCGCCTCCCTGCGCGCCCTCGACCTGATTCATGGACTGTTGCAGGGTCTCGAGAAATTTGCCGCCCTCGCCGATACCCGCGGGAGCAATGCCCATGTCGGCTGGCAGAATGCGAATTGACGGAATCGAATTATTCATTGGCTGACCCTCTCATTACTTCGCCGGCTAAAACTTCGCCGGCTAAACAGTTTGCTGAAAACTCACGTTCCGTATCAGGGCATCGCTTTAGCGATGCCGTAAGTTCCTCTAATCAGAAGCCCCTTTAGGGGCGGGAACCTTTCAAAGTATCCGGCAACCAACTTGCTCAGTCTCCCTATTGCAGCAGGCTCAACGACTGACTAATCATCACTTTCGTGGCCTGCACCGCCGACGCGTTCAATTCATAAGCGCGGACCGCTCCCAGCAGATCGGTCATTTCTTCGATCGGATCGACCTGGGGATAGGCCACGTAGCCCTGCGTATTCGCGTCGGGATGTCCCGGCTCGAAGCGCAGCACCGGCGGGCGCTGATCGGAAACCACCGCGGCCACGCGCACGGCCGACGAGGATTCGCGTTGCACGCCGGAGAGAGCAAGTGAAAATCGGGGAACACGTTGCGATTCAAATATAACCAACTGCCGGCGATAGGGGCCGCCCGCCGGGGTACGCGTGGTCTGCGCATTTGCCATGTTGCTGGCCACCACCTCCGCGCGCTGCCGCTCGGCCCCAAGCGCCGAACCACTGAGTTCCAGCATGCCGAACAGATTCATGGCGTCGTACCCCCTCCCGTGATGGCCAGCGACATCCGGTGAAACTCGGCTTTCATGAACTGCACCGCCACCTGGAAGCGCAATTGGTTTTGGGCGAGCAGCAGCGATTCACGCTCCACCGAAACGTTATTGCCGTCGGGCCGCTCGAGCAGTCCGCGGATTTCATGCGCGATTGGGGTGAACGATTGCCCGGTGAACGGTCGCCCTGTTGACGGCGATTCCTTGCCGGCCATGGCCCGTTCGATTTCTCCGGCGAATGGACGCAGGTCGCGAGTGTGGTATCCCGGAGTATCGATGTTGGCGAGATTTGCCGCAATCACCTGATGGCGGAACGCGCTCACGTCGAGTACGCGCTCCAGACCACGCATCAGCGGGGTATCGATCATGGACATGGTTGCTCCTTGTTATTGTTATTTTTGCTGTTATTCGCGAGATGGTTCCGATAGTTGTTCCGCGGCGGCAGACCAAACTCGCGGACTTTATTGCGTACCGTGCGCAGGCTCACACCGAGCAACTCGGCCGCCCGCGCCCGGTTGCCGCCCGTGGATTCGAGGGTCATGGCAAAAAGCTGGCGCTCCATTTCGCCGAGCGAGAGGCCGGGTTTCCATTCCGGGGAGCGCGGGAGGGGCGGGGACAGGATTTTTTCGGGCGGCCTTTTTCCGGCCGAACTCTTCCCATGCTCGAAGGCTTCGACTCCAATCTCGCCGCCGCGAGATAACGCCACAGCCCGCCGCACGAAGTTCCCGAGCTCGCGCACATTGCCCGGCCAGGTATGCTCTTCAAGACGCGCCAGCAGTTCCCGTGAGAGGCGAGTATTGGTTCCGAGGTTTCCGGACGCCGCATAGAGTCCGGCGAAATACTCGGCCAACTCCGGAATATCGCCCGCGCGGTCGCGCAGCGGCGGCAGAGAAATTGGAATCACGTTCAGGCGATAAAAAAGATCGGCGCGGAAGCGGCCTTCACCAACGGCCACTTCGAGCGGACGGTTGCTGGTCGCGATGACGCGGATGTCAACGTGTACAGTCTGGTTCGATCCCAGGCGGTCGAACTCGCGCTCCTGCAGCGCGCGCAGCAGTTTCGGCTGCAGCGCAAGCGGCATCTCGCCCACCTCATCGAGCAGCAGGGTGCCGCCGCTCGCTGTCTCGAACTTGCCGGGCCGGGCGACGATGGCTCCGGTAAAGGCGCCCCGGGCGTGTCCAAACAATTCGCTTTCGAGCAAGGTTTCGGGAAACGCGGAGCAGTTAAGCGCAACGAACGGTCCTGCCTTGCGATGGCTCAGGCGGTGAATGAGGCGGGCGATCAACTCTTTGCCGGTGCCGCTTTCAGCCTCGATCAGGACGTCGGCATCGGTGGCGGCCGCTTGCCGCACGCGATCAAGCGCCTGCTCCCAGAGCGGCGAATGGCCGATGAGCGCTTCGGTGTCTTTGCCAAACTCCTTCGCGCGGCGCAACACCTGTTCGACAGCGAGCTCGAGTTTTTCGAAGCACACTGGCTTGACCAGATAATCGCTGGCTCCGTTGCGCATGGCTTCAACCGCGTCGGGCACGCAACCATAGGCGGTCAGCAGGATCACAGCCGTGCGCGCCGACGATGTTTGCACCTCGCGCATCAGCTCGAAGCCGTCGCGTCCTGGCATGCGCACATCCGTGATCACGAGCGAATGCAAGCCATCGCGAAACTTGGCCAGCGCTTCGGTGCCATTCACGGCAACATCGACCAGCCATCCGCGGCGCTGGAAGCGGGCTTCGAGAGCGGCGCGCATGCCGGCATCGTCGTCGGCGATCAACAGCCGCTTCATAGCTGCGCTCCAGATTCGACGGCAGGCTCGACAATATTTTCGGACAACGGTTTCGCTCCTGTCGTTCGATTGCGGGGAAGGCGAAGCCGGAAGGTGGCGCCGCAGCCAGGGCGGCTCTCGACCGCGATCGAGCCGCCGTGTTGTTCGAGAATGCGATGGCAGACGGCGAGTCCGAGTCCGGAGCTGCCGTCCCGGGTGCTGAATCCCGCTTCGAAGATGCGCGGCAGGTCGCCCGGCACAATGCCCGGCCCGGTGTCGCGAACCACAATTTCCATGCCCTCGTCCTCCTCCTCCGAGCCCGTCGAGGCGCAGTCAACTCCGCGAATCGAAAGCCATCCGCCGCCCGGCATGAAGCGAAACGCGTTGAGCGCGAGGTTGAGCAGCACCTGCTCGAGCCGGTGCCGGTCGGCATGAATAGTGATGCCATTGAGGCCGTTGATGATCTGCATCTCGACCCGCGCCTGCTTGGCAAGCGGCAGGAGAAAGTTGTAAGCCCAGTCCAGGAGCTGACCCGCGTCCGTGGGAGCAAACTCGGGCTGTGGCGTATTGTGCAGGTGAAGCACGTTGTTGACAGTGGCGGAAAGAGTGCGCAGACCCGCCTGAACGTGTTCGATCCAGCAGTGACTTTCCGCTTCAAGATTAGCCTCCGCCAAGAGTCCGGCGAAGAGTTCGAGGCTGCCCAGAGGATTCCGTATTTCATGCGCGAGCAAGGCCGACATCTCGACCAGCGCCTGCTGCCGCCGGAGATGCTCGCGATCGTGTTCGAGTTTCTTCGCCTCGCTGACATCGCGCAAAATAAACACCGACGTAGCATGGCCCTCGCTTTGCTCAAGCCAGGCGTGACGGATGGCTACCCAGGCGGGTTTGGCCTGAGGAGTCGAAGAGGGCTGATCCAGACCAGACTGCAGGAAGGTGTACGGCAAAGAGTCCGGCAAAGCAAGCGCCAATTCGGGCTCTTCGCCGGTCTGCCGAGCCCGCTCGAGCGCCGCCGAGAGCGGGGCCGGCAACGCGTCGGCCGATTCGAGGGTGCCGCCGAGCAACCGCGCCGCCTCGGGATTGAGAGTCGAAATCCGAGCTCCAGCTTCGATCACCAGCACGCCGCACGGCAAGCCTTCGAGAATGCGGCGCAGGCGTTCGCGGATGCGATGGTTTTCTTCGAGACTTGTCGCCAGGTCGCGATTGGTGCCTTCCAGTTCCTGGCGGAGATAAGCCACCTGACCTTGCAATTGTCCGTAAGTACGCTCAAGCGAACCCGCCGCCTCTGTGAACGACGCAAAGGCGCGGGCCAGGGGATGTTCGGCGTCGCGCGCCGGATCTCGCGGGGTTGGAAACGAGGTGGACATGAATATCACCCTGCAAGGGCGATGCCAGCCCGGCATAAATTGCCTTAGAACGCTCTCATGCGGGGTACGGATGAAGACGACCTATTGACCGAACTATTGCCCGAACTATCGCCCGCCGAATCGGGTTACTGAAGTGCGTCCGATTTCTCGTAAAGACGCGGCTTGCCGCGTCTCCCGCCGCGCACAAAGAAACTTGGCGTTTCGCGGCCCTAGCGCGAACTGCGAATGCTGGAGTCCGAGAGCAACAGATGCTCGGGCCGAATCATCGCCTCGTCTTCGGAAAGGATCAGCGCGCGTTCGACCACGTTCTGCAGTTCGCGGATGTTGCCGGCCCAGGGCTGCGTCTTCAGCAGTTGCAGCGCATCGGCGGAGAATCCCGGCGCGGGCAGGGGCGCGGCAAATTTTGCGAGAAAGTGCGCCGCCAGCGGCGCAATGTCCTCAGGCCGGTCGCGCAACGGCGGAATTTCGATGGGGAAAGCGCAGAGACGGTAGTACAGATCCTCGCGGAAGCTTCCCTCGCGAACCAGGGTCAGCAGGTGCGCGTTGGTGGCGGAGATGACGCGGGCATCCACGCGCACGACTTCGGCGCTGCCCAGGCGCTGCAGTTCTTTCTGCTCCAGAAAACGCAGCAGTTTGGGCTGGAGGCTCAATGGCATTTCGCCGATTTCATCGAGGAACAGTGTTCCTCCCTGCGCCGCCTGGATTCTTCCCGCATACGATTGCATGGCTCCGGTGAAAGCCCCGCGAGCGTATCCGAAGAGTTCGGCTTCGAGCAGGGTCTCGGGAATCGCAGCACAATTCACGACCGCGAAGGTGCGCGCCGCACGCGGGCTCAAATGATGGATGCCGCGGGCAACGATTTCCTTGCCGCAGCCGGTCGGGCCCGTGATCAGGACAGTTGTGTTGCGCGGCGCGAGCAGGCGCGCCAGACGATATAACGGCTGCATAATGCCCGAGTTTCCGATCATTCCGGGTAAGGGGTCTTCGAGAATGGAATGGGCGGAGCGGGCCGCGGGCAGAAGCTTGTCTTCGCGCTTTTTATTTTTATTCTTGTTTTCGTCTTCGTCGTTGTCCTTGACCTGGGATAGCGCGGGCCACACTTCCGCAAGCAGGTTCCCTTTCTCTCCGGCCGCAGTGGGTTCGGCATCGCTTTCCGGATCGAGCAGTACGACTTCAATTCCGGGAAAACGCTGCCGGACAATCTGGCTGAGTTCCTCGGCGTCAAGGTCGGGGAGGCGGCGATCGAGAAACAGCACCTGCCAGAAGCCGCTCTCCAAATGCACCAGCGCTTCGGCTCCTCCAGTGGCCTGTTCGAAGCGGCGTACGGGAGAACGCAGACTCTCGAGAACGCGCTGGCGCACTAGGTTGCTGGGACTGGCCACAAGGATGTGGTTTGCATAGTTGTGCGGGATCGGGAAACTCGTCATACCGTCAATTTGAAACGGACACGGTTAGAAAGAGATTAGATGGACATTAGAAGACTCTGTCGAAAAGGAACCCTTCGTGTAGCATGCTCGGCAAATTTTTCTTTACAAGCGGATGTTTTTGTAGGCGTTCGGCATTTTCTGCAGGGATGGTGTGTTCCACTAGACTCTGTGTGCTCCCCTGTGTGCTCTGGGTTATGAATTCTTAGAGCTCTTAACCAGCGGAAGCACGGGAACCGTCATTTCTCCACGAACACCAACTCGCCGTTTTCTACTTTGAGATCTTTGACGTTATTGGGAAGCTTGAGCTGATCACGCTGCTCGGCGAGTTTTTTCTGCAATACTTCGTTGACCAGCGACGCAGGCACGGAGAGATCGCCAACCTTCACCTCGGTGGCATCGAAGGTGGCGTAACCATCTTTGGAGCCGAGATGTCCGGCCAGAGTGAGATAGACGTCTTTGCCAGCGATCTGGGTGAGAAATTGACCGCGAACGATGTCTCCATCCATGGAGACCTGGTAGTCTTTAATATTGGGGACCGCACCGGGAAACTCCCTTGCACCGCTTGCGCCGGGAGAATTGGCGGAGGGCGAACTCGCGGAAGTATTCGCGGGCGCAGGCGTTGTTGCGGGCAGCAGGCCGGAAGCTTCGGCGAGCGCAGCCGACACTTCGCCGGAATTCATCCGGACTTCGCTCTCTCCTTCGCCGGGCACCCTGGGCTCCGCGAGCCGGTTCACCTTCTCCTGGAAAGATTGCGCGTTGGCGGCAGCGGCGGCGGGCGAGGCGGCAGGCGCAAGCGGCGCGGGCCGTTTTAATACCAGGACGAGCGTAAGAATCGAGATTGCCAGGGTTGCGAAACTGATAATCCGCTGCACCTTCACGAAGACACCTCCGCCGTTGCGAGCTTCCGTTGCTTTCCATGGTACGCGCCCATAGAAACCGGTTTGAGATGACATAGGTGCTGGGGCCGTCGGATGGTTTGGGCTGTTAGTTACGTTGGTGGAGAGCCGGGCATCCCCGGCCCACGGGGATGGGCGAGACGCCCTCCATCTTCATTCCACGATGGCCAACACGTCGCCGGGGTTCACCGCCGCGCCCGGGGTCGCCGATATCCTTTTTACGATCCCCTTTTTTGGCGACTTGATTTCGTTCTGCATCTTCATCGCTTCGACTACGACGATGCCCTGGCCGGCTTCGACGTCGGAGTTTTCCGCGACCAGCAAGCGTACGATGCGTCCGGGCATGGGAGCGAAAATTTTCCTGGGGCCCTTTTCGTCTCCAGCAGCTAGGTTGCGCGAGCGCAAGGAACGCGGATCGCGCAACTCGACCGCGAAGCATGTAGTGCCGGCCCACATATGGAGATCGGTGGCAATCTGCTCGCGCTTAATTTCGTAGACGTGGCCATAGACCAACAGGGACAAGACATCGCGGCGCGTAATCACCGCGTCTACGTTGACCGGTTGCCCGTCCAAGCGGCACTCCCATCCGCTGGTGGCTTTTTCGATCTCAAGCCGGTGGGACTTGCCACCCGCTCCGCAGCTTACGATGACTTCATAAACCATAAGATCAGTGCAGCCCGTCCGACCGTCCTTTCTGTTTCCAGTTGGATGGAGCCGAAACCTGCCCAGTGGTGTCGGCATTCTTGCTGCCGGGCGAAGTCGGATCGAGCACCGCAAACATTCCTGCGGCAATCGCTGCAATCGTTTCCAGCTCTTCGATTTGGGGCTCCGCTGCGGCCGAGGTGACGTCCTGGTTGCCTTTTGCGAGCAAGCGATCGAGGTATCCGGTATCCAGTTTTCCCTCCTGGAAATCGGCATCGCGCAGGATGCGCTGGAACAGAGAAATGTTGGTCTTAATGCCGGCAACGAAATATTCGCCGAGCGCTCGCTGCAGCCGCATGATCGCCTGCTCCCGGTCGGCTCCGTAGCCGATCAGTTTGGCGAGCAGCGGATCGTAATCCATGGGAACATTCCAGCCTTCGTACATGCCGCTGTCGCGACGGATTCCCGGCCCCGAGGGCTCGAGCAGCAGCGTGATCTTGCCGGGACTGGGAAAATAATTGTTGTCGGGGTCTTCGGCGTAGATGCGGCACTCGATGGCGTGTCCGCGCATCTCCACGTCAGACTGCGCGAAGAGCAGCTTCTCGCCGGCAGCGATCCGGATCTGCAGGTGCACGAGATCGAGTCCCGCGGTCAACTCGGTGACCGGATGTTCCACCTGCACGCGTGTGTTCATTTCAAGAAAGTAGAAGTTCTTTTGCTGATCGACGAGGAATTCGACGGTGCCGGCATTTGTGTAGTTGGCCGCCTGCGCGACTTTGACGGCTACTTCGCCCATGCGCCGGCGCATGTCCGGATCGACAATCGGTGAAGGCGCCTCCTCGAGAACTTTCTGGTGGCGGCGCTGGATGGAACACTCGCGCTCGCCGAGCCAGACGGTATTGCCGTGCTCATCGGCCAGCACCTGCATCTCGATGTGGCGGGGATTGACGAGCGCCTTTTCGATATAGACTTCGCTTTCGCCGAAAGAACGCTGCGCTTCGCTCTGAGCGGATTCAACGGCGGAACGAAGCTCCTCGCGGCTGTGGACCAGGCGCATGCCTTTGCCACCGCCGCCGGCTGCGGCTTTCAGCATCACCGGGTAGCCGATGCGCGCGGCAACTTCTTCGCCTTCTTCTGGAGAAACGAGACCGCGAGAGGTTCCAGGAACAACAGGCACGCCGGCTTTTTCCATCTCCTGCCGGGCGCGGGTTTTCGAACCCATCATCTCCATCGAGTGCGGAGTTGGCCCGATAAATTTCACGCCCGCATCGGCACACGCCTGGGCGAACTTCGCATTTTCCGAGAGGAAGCCATAGCCGGGATGGATGGCTTCGGCGCCAGAGCGTTTCGCTACGTCGAGGATCTTATCCATGCGAAGATACGACTCGGCGGCCGGAGCCGGGCCAATGGAGTATGCCTCGTCGGACTTACGGACATGGAGTGCGGCGCGGTCGACGTCGGAATAGACAGCGACGGTCGCGATGCCCATTTCGCGGCAGGCGGCGATGATGCGCACCGCGATCTCTCCCCGGTTGGCGATCAGGATCTTCTTGAACATTTCAGTTTGGACGCGTTGCGCCGCCCTGATTCTACCTGTGGGAGGGAGGGTATGCATGCCGCAAATCACTTGCGGTTGTGGAGAGCCAGGCGTCCCCGCCCGGCTGAACGGGCGAGGACGCCCGTCCCTCCACGAGCTACTTACTTGTTCTGATCAATCACGATGGCGCCGGCAGGCTGTTTTTCTGCTTTGGCTTTTTTGGTGGCCATGGTCTTGTCGACCCACTCGTCGGCGGTCTTCAGATCGGCGGCGCGAGCTGCCGGATCGTCGCACTGGATGTCGGCGCGTTCCCGGTACATCAAGTTCAGGTAGGCCATGGCATCGTCGTAGTCGGGACGAAGCTGCAGCGCCTTGTTCAGGTTATCGATACCTTCCTGAACGTTGGGAGTATTTTTCTCTCTTATAGTGGCACAGACCTTCTTGTCCTTGGCAGGCAGGGAGTCCTCGGGCTTCAAGCCGAGTTTGGCCCGCTCCTCCTGACGCGGCACGTAGGTCTGAGTCCAGTCGATAACGGCCACCGAGTAATAAGGCTCTGGGTCATTGGGATCGACCTCGGAGGCCTTCTTGTAGTACTCCTTGGCTAAGTCGAATTTCTTCATCTGCAAATAGAGATAGGCGATGCCCTTGATGCTGTTGATGTTCCTGGGATCGACCTGCAGCACTTGCTTGTACTGCTCAATCGCCTGCTCGGCATTGCGATTGTTGTCGGGAGTATCGGCGCCCGGAATATACTGCTGCGCATAGGCTGTGGCCAGATACAGGCGGGCATTGATAAGTGAGGGGTCGAGCGCGACGGCTTGCTGGAAGTGGTCAATCGCCGACTCGAACTTGGAATTCTTGTAAGCCTGTACACCCTTATTGAGATGGTCGCGCGCTTTAAGCTTGTTGCAGCCGGTGCTGGAGAGGATCACCAGCGCGGCGGCGAATACCACCAGAAGCCTTTGAGTTGTTTTCATTGCTTTGTAAATCTCCCTCACCACGGAGTGTAAAGTCTGAAGTGGAGAGCCGGGCGTCCCCGCCCGGTTGGACAGGCGGGAGCCCGTCCCTCCACCATAGGACGATTCTAGCCACCCGCTTCGATTTTGGCTGTGATTAAGCCGACCTTGTCGACGCCGGCCGAATGCCCGATATCAATAACGTTGGCCACGTCGGCGAACGGTACATTGTCATCGCCCTTCACGAACATGATCTTCTCGGCGCGCGTCTTGAAAATATCTTCCAGGCGCCCCTGCAGGGTTTCCCAGGTAACGTCATCTTGATTGATCTTGAGACCCGGCGGGTTGCCGGCACCATGGTCAATCAACTGCACCACGATGGTGCGATCGGGCGTGGGCGGCGGTTTCTGATCCTTCGGCGGAGGCTGCGGCACCAACGCGTCCAAGCCCTTCGGCGTCAGCGGCGTGATCACCATGAAAATAATCAGCAGCACCAGCAGCACGTCAATCAGCGGCGTGACGTTCATGTTCGCGTTCTGGCCCCCTTTGGAGCCCATTGCCATAGCCATAATTGATCTCCTGTATTGCTACTGCGTGCTACTGCCCGCCCGTGGGTGTAGGTACCGGGGGAGTGGCAGGCGGCGGCGTAAAGGATCCAGACTTCTTTTGATCGGTCAAAAGGCCGAGTTGGTCTACACCGGCCGCGCGCACATTGTCCACGACTTCGACCACCCAGCCAAACTTCGCCCGAGCGTCGGCTTTGAGAAAGACCCGTTTATCGGTGCGGTTCGCCAGCTTATCCTTGATCTTCTGCGTAAGATCGTCCGGATTAATTGGATCCGTGCCGAAAAAGACGTGGTTATCGCGAGTGATGGCGACCTGCAGCGCGTCCTCTTTGTCGGCGTCGTGCATATCCGTCGGATTATTCACTTGGGCCATGTCCACTTGCTTGCCGTGTTGCAGCATGGGCGTGACCACCATAAAGATGATGAGCAGCACCAGCATCACATCCACCATCGGTGTGACATTGATGTCAGAGGTGACGTTGGCCGCTTCGTTTCGCTTTGCTAATGCCATGGAATTCTGTCTCCTGCGTATGCTCGCACTGGCCGACCCCAAACTTGCTGGTGGAGTGCCGGACGTTCCCGCCCGGCTGGACAGGCGAGACGCCCGTCCCTCCATCGCTCAGCAACTCATGGGTGCAACCCTCTACCTACCCTAATTACGACCGGCGCATGCTCCGGCGCTTCAGGAAGTAATCGATCAGTTCGCTCGACGAGTTATCCATTTCCACATCGAACGCTTCCACGCGACCGGTCAGATAGTTGAACATCATAACCGCCGGAATCGCCACGAACAGGCCGACTGCGGTGGTTACGAGCGCTTCGGAAATACCGCCGGCGACGGCTGCCAAGCCGGTGGCCTTTTCCTTGGCAATACCGTTGAAGGCGTTCAGAATCCCGACCACCGTCCCGAACAGTCCCACGAAGGGAGCCGTCGAACCGATTGTCGCCAGACCGCCCAAGCCGCGTTTTAGTTCGGCGTGCACGATGGCTTCAGTGCGCTCCAGTGCGCGCTTAGAAGCTTCAATGGTCTCGCCAGGAATTTCACCCGGGCTGTCCTGGTGGGCCTTGAATTCCATCAGGCCTGCCGTGACTACCTTGGCCAGGTGACTTTTCTTGTTGCGCTCAGCCACTTTGATCGCTTCGTCAATCTTGCCCTCGCGCAGCGCTCCAGCAACTGCGGGAGCAAAGGAGCGGGACTGATTGCGGGCGGCGTTGAAAGCCATCCAACGGTCAATCATCACGCCGATGGACCACCCCGACATGATGAACAAAATGATAACCACGACTTTCGCGAGAAGCCCCATCTGCTTCCAGAGCGAAATCGGGTCCCAGCCGACCGAGCTATCTTGAAAAAGCCAGGCGGCGAAAAGATGGAAATTACAGAGTGCGACTGCTGCTAGATTCACTACCATGAGTTGCTTTCCTCCTCAGAACTGTTTCGAAGAACTGTTTCGAACTAGCTTCTAAACGCTTCCTAAATACCTTGTAGAGACGGGGCTTGCCCCGTCTGCTATGTGGCACGAGACGCGGCAAGCCGCATCTCTGACGGGAAAACCGATGCCACGCACAGTCACTTGAATCACAATCGTTTGATGCAAGAAAACCAAAGTGGGCAGAATTGCCCCCGGATTGCCCAATCCACCCCGCTTCCCCGTCTCGGGAAAAGGGTGGCATGGGGAGGGCCCTAAACCGCCACAACCTTATTACAGCTACAAGCCGGCCGGGAGAGTCTAGCCTCCGGACAAGCTAAAGTTCACCTGCACCGTGGTCTCCACGGCCACCGGCTCGCCATTGAGCAAATACGGCTTATAACGCCACTGCCTTACGGCCTCGATCGCCGCAGGCGCCAGCATCGGATGCCCGCTGATCAACTGCAGATTCTGAATTGTGCCATCCTTGCTGATTTCCGCCTGCAGAACGACCGTCCCCTGAATGCGGGCCTGTTTGGCAAGTTGCGGATAATTGGGCGTAACTTTCTTGATCAAAAGGCCCGTCGCCACACCCGTCGATACGCGAACGCGCTGCGGAGTCGCGACTTTCGGGATAGCGGTGTTGGCCGAACTGAGGATGCCACCCATCACGCCGCCCGTCGACCCTCCGGGAATGCCGCCCGGGACACCGCCCGGGACGCCTGCACCCAGATCCGGGGGCGCTTCTTCTTCTTTGATCATCTGAACTTTGTCTGGAATCTTGGTCGGGGTACGCAACTGGCCGTTGATGACTTCGCTCTGGATCTTCACCACCTTAACGGCGGCCGCCGGTGGGGGCGGTGGCGGGGGTGGCGGCGGGGGCGCTACCAGAAAGGTCATCAGGTTCCCCTTGGGCAGCGCGTCGGTATAAATCAGCGGGATCAGAATCAGGATCCCGATGAGCCCGACTTGCAGCAGGAAGGACAAGATGGTGGTGCCCAACCGCTTGGTTTTCAGCTTGTTGCCTGACTCAATGAGGCTGTCTTCAAACATAGGCTTCTCCTACATCAGACCTCTACGAGAACTTAGACACCGGCCGCATCCGCTTTGCTCCCGGTCTTTAGAGCCTCGCCTCTGCGAGCTCTGCCTCTGCGGCAGGTCAACGATTTACGCCATCCAGCTTGAAATAGTTTCCTGAAAAACGCACGCTCTGTACATCAGGGCATTGCTTTAGCCATGCCGTAAGTCGTTCAAAATCCAACCCTTTTAGGGGCTTGACAAACCAAACTGTTCTACGCCACAGGGCCCTAATTCAGGCCTTAACCTTTTCCTTCGGCTGTGTCGGGCTGCTACCGGGCCGCAGCGGCATGGCAATCGGTTTCTTGCCCCGCTCGCCTCGCCATTCCTGGTAGGCAACGAGAATCGGGGCGGCAATCGCGATCGACGAATACGTCCCAATCAGGATTCCGATAACCAGGGCGAAGCTGAAGCCATGCAGCACCTCGCCGCCGAAAAGGAACAGAGCAAGCACGGTAAGGAAAGTCAGGCCCGCTGTCAAGATAGTTCGACTTAAAGTCTGATTAATACTTTTGTTGACGATGTCGGCCAGCTTGTCCCGCCGGAGCAGCTTGATGTTCTCCCGGATACGGTCAAAGACGACGATGGTGTCGTTATTGGAGTATCCGATCAGGGTCAAGATGGCTGCGATCACCGTCAGGGATATCTCCCAGTTCAAGAGCGAGAAAGCGCCCACCGTAATCAAAGTGTCATGGAAGACCGTCAATACGGCGGCCACTCCGTAGATCCATTCGAAGCGAAGTGCCAGGTAAACCAGCATTCCGGCCAGCGAATAAAGGGTGGCCAGGATGGCTTGCTTGCGGAGCTGCTGTCCAACCTGCGGGCCGACAATCTCAACGTTGCGGATACCGAAGTCGGAGACGAAGAAATTGTCCTGGAGCGAGGCGACGACGGCGGGATTGGTCACACTCTTCAACTCATCTATCGAACCCAGCACGCCTGCTTTCGTCTTATCGCGATAGTCGACAATCGCCTGACCTATGGCGGTGTAGCGCGGGTTGGCGTCGGCGCCTGATCCGAGGTGAAGAGGGTCCTTCTCCAGAAGATAGTTCGCAACGGTGATGGAGCTGGAGTTGTTGAGATCCTGCTTGCCCGGCGTGGCGTGGCTTTCGAGCGCCTGAATGATCTGGAGTTTGCCTTTGTCGAGAGCCTGTTCGCTGGTTTCCTGAATATCGAGGGCAATCAGTACTTCGTTATTGGCGGCTTGCCCGTATCTTTGAACGCGTGCGTTCTTCAGCCCGGCGCGCTCAATCTCCGAGTGGATGGCGGACGGATCGGGCGTGTGCGCGTACTTCACGTAGACCAGCGTGCCGCCGCGGAAATCGACACCCAGCGGGATGCCGTGCCAGAACGCCATGGAAAGCAGTCCGGCCACGCTGAAGATGAGCGAGAAGGTCAGGAAGTACCACTTTTTCCCGAGGAAATCGATGTTTGTATTTCTAAAAAATTCCACGCTGCTTACGATCCCTTCAGAATCAGTCGCTAGTCGCTGGTCGTTCGCAGTCCGTCGTTCTTTTCAGCTTCCCGAACGACAATCGACCATCGACGAACGACTGCCCTAAATGCTTAATGCCTCTCCACGCTGCTTCCGGCTCAGCACCCAATCAAAAATCACGCGCGATACAAATACTGCGGTGAACAGGTTGGCGAGCAGACCGAATACCAGTGTCGTGGCGAAACCCTTTACCGGCCCTGTACCGAAGAGGAACAGGATCGCGGCGGAAACTATGGTCGTGACGTGCGTATCGACGATGGTGATCCAGGCGTGGCTGAATCCCTGCTCCACGGCCGAGGGCGGTGTCTTGCCATTTCTCAGTTCTTCCCGGATGCGCTCAAAAATCAGGACGTTCGAGTCCACGCCCATACCAATGGTCAGGATGACGCCGGCAATCCCGGGCAGCGTCAGCACCGCTCCGACGTACCCCATGAAACCGAGCAGGATGACCAGGTTCAGGATGAGCGCGACATCGGCATTCACGCCCGCCCAGCGGTAGTAAATCAGCATGAAAACGAGGACGACCACCATGCCAACGATGGCCGCTCGAACGCCGGAGCGAATCGAATCGGCCCCCAGCGATGGCCCGACCGTGCGCTCTTCCAGATACTTGATCCCGGCCGGCAGTGCGCCCGAACGCAGCGTCATCGAAAGGTCTTGCGTCTCTTGCTGAGTGAACCGGCCATTGATGATGCCGGTATCACGAATGGCGTCTTTGATCACCGCTACTTCCTGCACCTTATTGTCGAGAACGACCGCCAGGTTGTCGCCAACGTGAGCAGAAGTAAAGGAGTAGAATTTGCGGCCGCCCTCACTGGTAAGAATAAAGCGGACTGCCGGCTGGCCATTTTCGTCGGTGGTCGGTTCCGCGGTACGAAGATCGCGCCCGGTCACGGCCGAAGCGCGCGAGATCAGGTACCAGGCTTCCCCGGTCTCGGTGCTACGTGAGCCGATGCTCTTGCCGGCCATCAGGACAGCGTCCGGAGGCAGTACGCCGCCGTGTTCCTGTAAGGCCTGCTGCTCGCTCGAATAGGGCCCGCCCAGCGATTGCTTGATTTCGAGCATCGCGGTGGACTGCATGATTTCCTTCACCCGCGCCGGATCGTCCACGCCTGGCAGTTGGACAAGAATCTGATACTGGCCGAGGCCGTGCTCCTGGATCACAGGTTCACTCACGCCAAGCTGGTCAATTCGATTACGGATGGTCTCGATGGCTTGGGCGACCGCGCGGTTCTTTAAATCGGCGAGGTTTTGCGCCTTCATCGAAACGGTCCATGAATTTTCCGCGCCGGAGCTGGCGTTGTAGTCCGGCAGCCGGTCGGAAACAATGCTCTTGAAATCGCCGGTCTGCTCCGGAGGAATGCCCTTAACCACGATCATCTCGGGATGGTTCACCGGATCGGGCTTGGTGATGTCGGCGTAATTAATCTTGCGCGCGCGCATGTCCTCTTTAAGGCGCGCAATCGCATTGTCGGAGTCGACGTTGACCGCGTCGTTGACCTGCACCTGCAGGATCAGGTGCGTCCCCCCACGAAGATCCAGCCCCAAATGAATGCGGTCGGTGATCGACGCGAGTATGCCCTTGCCCGACCAGTCCTTCGGAATGCCGAAGATGCCAGCCAGGAAGACCAGCAGGATCCCGACGATAACCACCAACTTCCAACTAAGGTTCTTATTCATGAATTGCACGCGTAGCGACGGCCGCCCTCGGCCGTCCAGCCGAGCGAAGCTCGGCTGCTAAGACTATTTTCCTTCTTCCGCCGGCGTCACCGATACCACCGATGCGCGGCTGATTTCGAGCTTCAGATTGTCGGGCGGCACGCGCAAGGTCAGCGCATCGTCCTTGAGGCTGACGATCGTTCCGCGCAGCCCGCCGCTGGTTACGATCCTGTCCCCGTTTTTCAACTCGCTCAGCATGGCTTGCCACTTTTTCTGCTTCCGCTGCTGCGGCATAATCAGCAGGAAGTAAAAAATGGCAAAGATGAACAGCAGTGGCGCCAACCCAAGCAGACTTGTGCCCCCGGGTAGTTGCAACCAAAACGCCAATCCGCCGGTAATAGCAGACGTCATGCCAGACAATATGATTTCCACCGCTAAGCCGGTCCTGGTAACGAAATTATGGAACGAAATATGATTAAAACCGCGGCAGTCCGAAGCGCCTATTCAGGCCAATCGAGAGGAACTCGGCACAACTTTGCTTCTTCCGCCATTAAACTTTCTCCGCTGAACTCTCTCTCTCTGCGTGTTTTTCTGCTTCTACGGGAATTCTTCTTCTAAGGCCGGAGACCTAGCGCTTCCAGGCTAGAACCGGCGATGCCGCGCGAACGGCACAGAAAGAAACGGACCTTATCCCCAAGCTAAATAGAATGCCGGACGGCTCGCAAGGTGTCAAGGACACCACGCCGAATTTACATCTTCGAAGCGCCGGCGGCAGGCACATGCCCTTCCCGTATCCACGCCCGGACCGTCCGCATGGTCGCAAGGTAAAAGTGCAGGTTGTGGACTGTATTCAAAACCTGGGCCAGCAGTTCGTTCGAGGCGTAAAGATGGCGCAAATAAGCCCGTGAATAACGCAGGCAAACGCGGCACTCGCAGGCTGGATCGAGCGCGCTTTCGTCCAGCGCGTACCGAGCCTGCTTGATCGACACCTTTCCTTCCGAAGTAAACAGCAATCCATGGCGGGCAGCGCGGGTGGGGAGCACGCAATCCATCATGTCAACGCCCGCCTGGGCGTAGTGGGCGATTTCATCGGGAGTGCCGACCCCCATCAAATATCGCGGCTGGTCGGAGGGCAGATGCTCGAGAGTGGATAAAACAATGTCACGAGTAAGCTCGCGAGGTTCGCCAACGCTAAGCCCGCCGATGGCATATCCGGGGAAGCCGATGTCGATAGTTCGCTCAGCAGACTCGCGGCGCAGTTCCGGATCCATCCCCCCCTGTACGATGCCAAACAATGCCTGGGTTGCGTTCGTGTGGTGACGGGGCTCCGCCCCGTCCAGGCCGGGCGGCGCCGCGCTTCCGCGCGACCATGTTTGCTGGACGCCACTCCAAGGCACCTCGTTCTTGTGCTCCTCAAAATAATTCTTGCAACGCGCAGCCCAGCGCACGGTTAACTCCATCGACGCGCGCACACGCGCAGCGTCGGCCGGATACTCGGTGCATTCGTCAAAGGCCATGATGATGTCAGCTCCCAGCCCAATCTGCGCCTCCATAGCTTTTTCGGGACTCAGAAAGTGCGAGGAACCGTCCAAGTGCGAGCGAAACGCCACACCTTCTTCGCTGACCTTGCGGAGATCGGTGAGACTGAAAACCTGAAACCCGCCCGAGTCGGTAAGGATGGCTCGATCCCACGACATGAACCGATGTAGCCCGCCCATCCGGCGAACAGTCTCGACGCCAGGCCGCAAAAAAAGATGGTAGGTATTCGACAGCAGAATCTCGACGCCCAGCTCTTCGAGCACATCCTGCGAGACGCCCTTCACCGAAGCCAGTGTCCCAACCGGCATGAACACAGGCGTCTCAACCTCTCCGTGAGGAGTGATGAGCTTGCCGACGCGGGCAGAGCCGCGGGTAGCTTCAATCTGCAGATGGACAGACACCCGAGGATTCTATCGGAAGAAAGATGTCACCTGAATTGGATCATTCGACGCTCCGGTATTATTAGGAATCTGGACGGCATGCAAGGGGGCGACTAGCAGTGATGATGAAGACGAAGATGAAGATGAAGACAGCTGCCTTCTGTTTGCTGTGCCTCGTGGGTGCTCCGGCTGACGCTCAGAAGTCCGTGCCAACCGCCCAGGGAAGTGAAAGTATGTTGATCGCTTTGGAGAACGGCTGGAATCAGGCCCAGTTGCATCACGATTCAAAGGCGCTGGACGGATTGATCGCCGATACCTTCGTCAGCACAGACAATGACGGCACTTTCATGAACAAGACCGAATTCCTGGCTGACAACAAAGACCTCTCCTACGCTCCCACCCTGATGGCAAACAGCGACGAGAAAATTTTCCTATACGGAAACGTGGCCGTGGTCGCAGGAGTCTATCACGCCAAAGGCCTCAACAAAGGAAAGCCCTTCGATCACTATGGAAGATTCACGGACACTTGGGCTTATCTGAACGGCAAATGGGTGTGCGTCGCCACCCATACCAGCGCGCTCAAGAAGAAGCGGTGACTGGAGTGGACTGGAGCAGCCCAGCCCACTAGCATGACCCCTACTACCTAGCGTACTGGTTCTTAACCACCTCGCCGCCCTTCATCACAAACTTCACGCGTTCAAGAGTAGTAACATCAGCCAGCGGATCGCCGTCGACAGCAACAATGTCAGCCCACTTGCCCGCCTCAATAGTCCCGATCTTGTCGGACCAGCCCAGCAGATCGGCGTCGTTAATAGTCGCAGCCTGGATCGCCTGCAGCGGAGTCAAACCAAGCTTTACCATAACCGCGAATTCGTGCGCGTTAAGCCCGTGCGGATACACCGCCGCATCGGTACCGAAGCCAACTTTCACTCCCGCGGCAAACGCCCGCGCGACATTCTTACGCGCGGCGGGCATCACTTCATGTCCCTTCGCAATCAGCTCGGCGGGAGTGCCGATCTTCTCCGCGTTCTCATAAAACCAGTCCATGAGATAGAGAGTCGGCACCAAATAAGTCCCGTTTTTCTTCATGACGGCAATGGCCGCATCGTCAATGTAAGACCCGTGCTCGATCGAATCCACGCCCGCCTCCGACGCCCAGCGGATGCCCTCCGCTCCATGCGCATGCGCCGCGACCTTGCGGCCCAACCGATGCGCATCGGCCACGATCGCCTTCATCTCTTCGAGCGTGTACTGCGAGGCCTGCGGATTGTCGCCATGCGAGAGCACGCCGCCAGTGGCGCAAATTTTAATGAGGTCGGCGCCGTACTTGATGATCTCTCGCGTCTTGTGCTGGACGGCTTCGATGCCATCGGCCACGCCTTCGCTGTGCATGTGAGCCTCAAACGGCAGCAGATTGTTGTCGCAGTGTCCGCCCGTAATGCTCAGGGCAGGTCCACTGACCAGCATGCGCGGTCCGGGCACGTCGCCAGCGTTAATCGCATCGCGCAAGGCAACATCGGTGAACCCGCTCGCGCCCACATTGCGGATCGTCGTAAAACCAGCGTCGAGAGTGACGCGGGCATTGCGCGCTCCGTTCAGAGCCTCGCGCGGCACTGAAATCGCAAGTCGCGAGTAGCCGAAATTGGTAGTCATCGTGATGTGCGTGTGCGCGTCAATCAATCCGGGGAGGACGGTGGCGTTTGACAGATCCACGACCAGCGCCCCGGCGGGAACTTGCGTGTCCTGGCCAACGCTCGCGATCTTGTCGCCCTGGATCACGATGATTTGGTTGGTAAGCGTCTTGCCGGTCTTCACGTCAACCAGGCGCCCCGCGCGGATGACAACCGTCTTCGGCGCGGCAGCTTGTTGTGCCCAGCACACACCGACGCAAGAGAGCGAAACAATAAACAAGTACAGATAACGTCTGAGCTTCATTCCATCCCCCAGCGAGAATTGAGTCTAGGCCGAGTACGTTACAACTTCGGTTGGGCAAACCGCAATTCATTTCCTTCTGGGAGTCAGTTCAGACCAGGAGTCGGTTCAGACCTTTGGAAGGGTTCAAGAGGAAGATAAGAGGCCGAAGCGATGCACATCGATCGAACATAAAATAGCGGACATAAAGAACCGGGCCAGATTCCCTGAAGAGAATCCGGCCCGGATTCGTTAAAAGATCTGGTTGAAAGATAAAGATGAAGATGAAGAGCGCTGGATTTCAGTGCCCGTCGAGACATCCTTTCTGGCCTGAGCTGTTGGGGTATCCGGTGCCGGCGTTGTAAGCTTTGTTCGACCATTCGCCCTGGATCTTCCACTGTGAGCCGTTACTGAAAGTCACAAAAGGAACGTTGAAGGTCCAGGCGCACTTATCGCCATTTTCCTGGCCCGAGGAGTCGTACCATCCTCCGTTACGGGGATCGGTGCGGGCTTCCGAGAGTTCATGCCCGCTCACATTGGCTATGGCGGCCAGACCTTGCGACTCACCTGCCACGGTCGATTGCGGGTCGCAACCCGGGTCTCCATCCATCCTCCAAAAGAAGGCGAATTGAACCGGAGTTGATCCGCAGGAGCCGTAGCTGTGGTAAGCGCAGTATCCGGAATGTCCACGCGGAATGTCTGTGTATACCGCATAATATCCATTCGCCACCGGACTAGGAATTACTTTGCAGACCTCCGCCAGGATGACCGATGTCTTGGACCCGCCACTCGCTGTCGAGCTATCCACGAAGTGGCCGCCATAAGGTACGGAAGAGGTTACTTGACCATTGGTGCCGGTGTATTCGTTCGAGGTGGCAGCATAATTGGAGTTGCCGAATCCTGAGTACCAGGTGTCCATGCCGGATATCTTGTCGCCCGGACTGGTGACCCAGCTGGGTCCCCAGAAGATGGCCGCGGTGGCGGCGGTGGTCATAATGGCGCCGTTATGCCAGATCATGTCTGGACTTCCGCCGCGGCTGGGTTTGTGGCTCTTTGCCCAGTGAATACCTCGTTTGGGTGGTTCGTTTAGGTTTTTGTTGGGGGCGTTTTGAGCTGCAGCGGTGATTGCCATCAGCAAAGCGAATGCCGACACGGAAAGGACAAACCTCTTCATACAGCCTCCTCAGAACGTACCATGGATTATCAACCGAGTCCTCAGCCGCATCGACATTCGCATCGACTTGGACCAAGGGACGGTCGTAAAAAGATGCCATGGATAAAGTGAAATGGGAAGATATTTCTCGTGGATTTTTTACTTCACTTCCCATATTGGTGCTTGCTTTTTGGGCCTTCGACCAGTTACTAATTCCAGCCTCACCTATTGTAGAGAGGGGGCTTGCGTCTCCGTTGCGGCACATCGTAGTAAGTTAATAACAGAGCTGTGACCATTAACCCCACCAACCCGCTCCCCAATGGAGTACGAGCCATAGCCGCGTTGTTCGCTCTCTGCGCGATTTATCTAGCAATCGCGGGGGCGTTGATGCTGTTTCGGCCCGGCACGGTAGCGATGTCAGCAGGCGCGCCGCTCTTATTCGGCCTGGAACTATCTGGACCTTATATGTTCCTGCTCATGGCCCTCGTAGGAGGCGGCGTCGCGTGGGGTCTAGTGGAACTCAATAACATCGTCCGCCATGCCGCGGTGCTGATTGCCATCGCAGGAATCGTAATGCTAGTGCCGTCAGTTTCAGCCGCGACCGTCATGGTGCAACCGAAAGCGCTAGCATTCGGCGGCCTCGGGATTATCATCCGAGTGATGGTGGCGTGGTATCTGTCGCGCGGAGAGATTGCCGACCAATTCAAAGCGCCGCCAAGAACCACGTAGAGCTGACCTCTTTTTGAGGAGCGGATCATTGTTGGGCCATGATGCAAATCTCGGCTCTGTCTCACGACGAAACGACCGGATCGCTGGTTGCTTCGTTGGACTTGCGGTGGGAGACGCACTCGGCGCCGCCCCTCTCGAATTTCTGAGTCGCCGCGAGGTTCGCAAGCGCTACCCGGCGGGCCTCCGGGAGATGATCGATTCCCGTCTTTGGAGAGCGGGTGAATACACCGACGATACTCAAATGGCTCTCCTGATTGCAGAATCTTTTCTTGATAAGAAGGGTTTCGAGCCATCCGATCTCGCCCAGCGCTTCCAGACTTGGGCGACAACAGCTAAAGATGTGGGCATCCAGACTAGTGCCGTAGTCAACATGGCTGGGTACCTCAGCGATCCGGAGGGCTGTTCCTTGCGATACCACGCGGCTCATCCCAACTCGAGCGCCGGCAACGGTGCCGTGATGCGTTGCGCTCCCGTCGCGATCTTCTGCTTGCACTCTCTCGATCAACTGGTCGAAGTCTCGCGCGCCAGTGCCCGGGTGACTCACCATGATCCGCAGGCTCAGTCGTCGTGCGTGATTCTTAACTCCTGGATCCAAGCGGCAATCTGTCGCGGCGTTCGGGACGGCCGCGCAGAAGCCATGGCTTTGCTAAACGAGGCAGAGCGTTCAGTTTGGCATCGGCTGGAGGGGATCGATACCTACGGAGAAGACGAGATCATGAGTTCGGGCTACACAGTCCATACACTGGAAGCTGCAGCCTGGAGTTTCCTCGCCACGCAATCCTACGAAGAGGCGGTGATTCGGGCTGCGAACCTGGGCGACGACGCCGACACCGTGGCTGCGGTCTGTGGTGCTCTCGCCGGTGCGTTTTACGGATACGCGGCAATCCCGCCGAAGTGGCGGGACCAACTTCAGAGCGAAGCCCGGATCCACGAGATCGCGCTAAAGTTGGGTAGAACGCAAGTATGAGTTACTTCTTCGCCCGCGCCGTCACTTTCTCTCCCACCCTCTCACTCACCTTAAACGTCATCTTCCCCGCTTTCTTGTCCGCGTCCACAACCACATGATCACCGTGCAGCACCTCGCCGTCCAGAATTTTCAGCGCCAGCGGATCCTGCACCAGCTTCTGAATCGCGCGCTTCAGCGGACGCGCTCCGAAGTTTGGATCGTACCCCTCGGTGAAGAGCAGTTCTTTCGCCGCGTCGGTCAGCTCCAAAGAAATCTTGCGGTCGGCAAGCAGGCGCCGTAAATCTTCGAGGCGCAGATCGACGATCTTCACCAGCTGTTCCTTGCCCAGCGGATGGAAGATGATAATGTCGTCCACGCGATTCAGGAACTCGGGCTTGAAATGCCCATGCAGCGTCTCCATCACCTGCTTCGAGGCCTGCTCGAAAGCATCGGCGTTGCGAATGTTTTCCGACTGCAGGTACGACGAGCCCAGGTTCGAAGTCATGATGATGACCGTGTTCTTGAAGTCCACCTTGCGGCCCTTGCCGTCGGTGAGGCGGCCGTCATCCATAATCTGTAACAGGATGTTGAACACATCGGGGTGCGCCTTTTCGATTTCGTCGAAGAGTACGACGGCGTATGGATGCCGCCGCACTTGCTCGGTGAGTTGTCCGCCTTCGTCGTAGCCGACATATCCCGGAGGCGCGCCGATCAGACGCGACACGGCATGCTTCTCCATATATTCGGACATGTCGATGCGAACCATGGCCCGCTCGTCGTCGAAAAGAAATTCGGCAAGCGCGCGAGCCAGTTCGGTCTTGCCGACGCCGGTTGGCCCCAAGAAAATAAAAGACCCGATCGGCCGCCTCGGATCGCTTAACCCGGCACGCGAACGGCGGATGGCATTCGCCACGCGTTCCAGCGCCTCGTCCTGTCCGATGACGCGCAGCCGCAGGCGCTCTTCCATATTGATGAGCTTTTTGACCTCGCCCTCGAGCATTTTGGAAACCGGAATACCGGTCCACTTGGAGACGATGCGGGCCACGTCTTCCTCATCGACTTCCTCTTTCAACATGCGATGCCCGGACTTGCTGTCGATCTGCGCGGTGACTTTATTTAATTCCTCTTCAGTGTTGCGAATCAGCCCATAGCGGATTTGCGCCACGCGCTCCAGATTTCCTTTGCGCTCCTCGGCAGCTTCTTCGACCTTCAGCTGCTCCAGTTTTTCTTTCAGCGCGCGAGCTTTCGCGATGAGGTCCTTTTCCTGCTTCCACTTGGCTTTGAGCGCATTGGATTTTTCACGAATGCCGGCCACTTCTTTCTCAACATGGCCGAGGCGCTCTTTGGAATTTGCGTCGTCTTCTTTCTTCAGCGCCTGCTTTTCGATTTCGAGTTGCGTGGCCCGCCGTTCCAGCTGATCGATTTCCGTGGGCATGGAATCGATCTGGATGCGCAGCGAGGCTGCGGCTTCGTCGATCAGATCGATGGCTTTATCGGGCAGGAAGCGGTCGGATATATAACGATGCGACAGGGTCGCTGCCGCGACGATGGCCGAATCTTTAATGCGCACGCCGTGATGCACTTCGTACTTTTCCTTCAGCCCGCGCAGGATGGCGATGGTGTCCTCCACGTTCGGCTCACCCACAAACACAATCTGGAAGCGGCGTTCGAGGGCTGCGTCTTTCTCGATGTATTTGCGATACTCGTTGAGCGTGGTGGCGCCGATGGCGCGCAACTCTCCGCGGGCGAGCGCCGGCTTCAGCATATTCGACGCGTCGATCGAGCCCTCGGCGGCGCCAGCGCCGACGAGCGTGTGCAGCTCGTCGATAAAGAGGATGATCTTGCCCTGCGAGTCTTCGATTTCTTTCAGTACGGCCTTCAAACGGTCTTCAAATTCGCCGCGATATTTCGCGCCTGCCAGCATGGCGCCCAAGTCGAGCGCAACGACCCTCTTGTTCTTCAGAACTTCGGGTACGTCTCCGGAGATGATGCGCTGCGCCAGGCCCTCGACGATGGCCGTCTTGCCCACGCCCGGCTCGCCAATCAGCACCGGATTATTCTTGGTCCTCCGCGAAAGCACCTGCACCACGCGCCGAATTTCTTCATCGCGGCCGATCACCGGATCAAGCTTGCCGCGCCGTGCCTGCTCGGTCAGGTCGCGCGCATAGCGCTCGAGCGCCTGGTACTTTCCCTCCGGATTCTGGTCGGTGATGCGCTGCGATCCTCGAACAGCGCTCAGAGCCTTCAGGATGGCATCGTGCGTCGCGCCGTGACGCACCATCAGCTCCTGCGCCGGATCGCGCTTCAGACTCGTCAACGCCAGCAGCATGTGTTCGGTCGAGACGTATTCGTCTTTGAAGGTATCCGCTTCTTTAAAAGATCTCTCCAGAAGCTGGTTGACCTGCGACGACATGGACGGCTGGTTCGCGCCGCTCGTGCCCGACACTTTGGGCAACTTCTCAATTTCTTTGTAGACGTCGCTGAGCACGGCCTGCGGCCCGATCCCGATTTTTTCCAGCACGGGCGGAACAATGCCCTCACGGTCTTCGACCAGGGCCGCCAGCACATGTACGGGGGCCAGTTCCGGATTGCCATGCTCCGAGGCGAGCTCGTTCGCGCGCTGGACCGCTTCCTGCGCCTTAACAGTGAATTTGTCCCAACGGATGGCCATGAGTCTCTACTCCTGATCTTTTCCTTATCTTCGAAATTAATATCCGACAAATTTGTGATTGCTGATTTGTAATTTGTAATTCTGAAAGCCTACTCTCAAATTACCAATTACAAATTGCCAATCACAAATAACCACGGGAGGCGCCGGTGCTGCCGCCTCCCGCTGAGTTTACAGTTCGTGTCGGGACGGGCGACTCGCCCGTCCAGCCGGACAAAACCCGGCAGTTGCCGTTACGCGGCTTTGGTGACGCTCCTGGGCTCTTTGCTTTCGAGCGTCTTCTCGCCACCGACGTTTACCTTGATCTGCTTCGGCTTGGCTTCGGTTTTCTTTGCCAGCTTGATCTTCAACACGCCCTTGTCATAGTCGGCCTGAACGTTTTCATGGTCGACCGTAGTGGGGAGGGTGAAAGTGCGGGTGAAGCTGCCGTACTGACGCTCCACGCGGCGATAGTTCTCTTCTTTCTCTTCCTTCTCGAACTTGCGCTCGCCGTGTACCGTCAGGGTGTTGTTCTCGATGCGGACATCGATGTCCTTCTCGTCGATTCCCGGCACTTCGATTTTCAAGGTGATGTTGTGCTCATCCTCGTAGACGTCAACGGGCGGGGCAAATGCGGTGGTGGTTAGCGATTCATCCTGCCCTTCCGGCCCGCGGGGGTCGCGAAACAAACGGTTCATCCGGTCCTGGAGAGTGACGAACTCACGGAAAGGGTCATAACGCGTAATCAAAGTCATAACTTAAATCCTCCTTCTTCAACTTCATTCGGGGAGCTTTCTGAAGCTCCCGGGTTTTCAATTAAGTGTGACGCCATCATAAAATCTTAGTGTATTTTTGTCAAGTATGATATCTTGTTATTATTCAATCGCTTACACTCAATATAAGGCACTTCAAGTAGCTGGTTTCGGGGACGTTGAGGAGCATTGGATGATCCTTCGCCGCTCCGCGGTTTTCTATCACGCGAAAAGATTTGTGGGCATCGCGGGCGGCGTCGGCCACGACTTCGAAGAAGTCCGAGGCCCCGACGTGGTACGAGCAGGAGCAGGTGACAAGAATCCCTCCCGGACGCAGCATCTTCATGGCGCGCAGGTTGAGCTCCTTGTAGCCACCCAGTGCCTTTTCCAGGTCCCGCTTCGTCTTGGCAAACGCCGGCGGATCGAGAACGATGGTATCGTAGCGCCGGCCGGAGGCGGCGTACTCCCGTAAGAGATCGAAGGCATTGGCCTCGATCCACTCCAGTTCCCGCCCGTTCAGCGCCGCGTTCTTTTCCGCCATTTCAAGCGCCGGACGCGAGCTGTCCACTCCGGTGACGCTTGAAGTTTTTCCGGAGGGGTGAAGATCGGAGTGCACAGCGGAGTGCAGCGCAAATCCGCCCTGATAGCAGAAAGCGTCGAGCGCTTCACCATGCGCGTATTGCGCCGCCGCGGCATAGTTCTCCCGCTGATCGAGGAACGCTCCAGTCTTCTGGCCCTCGAGGCCGTCGTAGTGAAAGCGCACACCGCTATTCATGCTAATAACAGTCGAACTCTTCTCTCCCCAAAGCAATCGGGACTGAAGCGGCGGCAGTTGCTCAAGCTCTCGAATGCGAGCATCCACCCGCTCCACGATCCCCGCCGGTTGCAGTTCTTCGCGTAAAGTTTGCAGGACGGCTTCGCGCACGGGCGCAGCGTCCATGGCCTGAGTCAAGATCTGAACGCAGAGGACATCGTTATAGCGATCGACAATGAGGCCGGGTAAAGAATCCGCTTCGCTGAAGATGATGCGGTAGGCGTCGGTATTCGAGACGAGTTCTTTCCGGTAGGCGATGGCGCTCTTAATGCGTTCCGCGACCAGCGCAGGCAGATCGGCCACTGATCCGTGAGAGATCATGCGGATCGCGATCTGCGACGAAGAACTGTAGAGCGCCATTCCCAGAAATCTCCCGCGCTGATCGATCACGCGGACGAGCGAGCCGGGAGGCACGCCGGTGGCCTCGGCAAGATCCGAGCGGTAGACCCAAGGATGCCGCCGTTGCAGCCGCGCAACGGCACGGGCGGAAAGTTTTACAGAAGACTCCGCGTGCTCGGCGGAGACGACAGGCTTTTTCGGCATGAACAGATGTTATAGCGAACCCGAGGTTGCCGTGGTGCGCTCATGTGGGGACGGGCGCCCTCGCCCGTCCAAGCCGAGCTAGGCATCTGTCAGCCCCCTAACCGCGGATCGCGATCTCATCCAGATTCCGTCTACGCCCACCCAATTCTCCCGCGCTCGGAATCGAGCCAACACTAGCCGTCACCGCGCCCGACATCACCTTCTGCCACGCCGTCTGGAACTGCTCCATCTCAGGCGCGGTCCCTATCGTGATGCGCGCATAGGTTGGCCACACCGGCCAGATGCGTCCAATAAATATATTTTGCTTGGCCATGGCGTCGATCGCTGCCTTGGCCGGCCGTTTCGTGTCGAGCATGAAGCAGTTCGATTCCGAGGGAACGTAGGAGTATCCGTTGCGGTCTAGCCATGCAAAAACCTCGCCGCGAATGCGGGCGTTAATCCGCTTTCGCTCAGGCACCAGTTGCGCGTCTTTCAGGCTGGCAGATGCGGCGACGAGCGCGGTGATTGGCATGAAATTCCAGCCGCCATAGTTTTCGATTTTCTCCAGGAGATCTGGCCGTCCAAATACGGCGCCACAGCGGAGGCCAGCCATTCCATAAATCTTCGAAAACGTGCGCAGCAGGATCACGTCCTTGCCCGCCTTCACCAAATCCATCACCGAAACCGCGTCGGAAAAATGAATGTAGGCTTCATCGACCAGTACGATCGAACCCTTGGGCTTGTTTTCGACGAGGTATTCGATGTCGGAATGACTGGTCAGCGTGCCCGTCGGGTTGTTGGGGCTGCAGACATAGAATACGCCCGCATCGAGAGCCGCCGCCAGCATCTCCTTCACATCGTGGGCGTGGCTTTTCGTCAGCGGGACTTTCACCACCTTCGCACCAACCGCATTGGCGGCGAACATCCCGGCTTCGTATCCCGGATCGGCGGTCACATAGCTGCGCTGCGGTGAGGCGAAAGCAGCGACCGTGTGATGCAGAGGCTCGCTCGATCCGGCATAGACGCGAACCTGTTCCAGCTTCAGGCCTTCCATCTCTGCCAGCGTCTTCACCAGATCGTCCGTCAGCCAGTCGGAATAACGGCCGCCCTGCGGAACGATGGCGGCGGCCGCCTCGCGCGCCGAAGCGCCCGGCCCGAGCGGGTTTTCGTTCGCGTCAATCCGGATCGCATCTTTCGGAAAGTTGTGTACGCGAGCGTGAGCAAGCATCGGTTCGGTCACAATGCGAAACGCCAGCGCGGCGGATGCGGCGGCAGACAGACTGAGAAACGAACGACGGGACGTAGAAGGAAGGCTAAGGTCGTTATTGTTGGCCATCACTCACCTCGTGGCCGCAATCTTACCGCAAAATCGATCTTGAATTCGGCTTCAGATCTTTCCACCGTCCTTCGCAGACCTGAGCGCGCTGCTCTGTGAATCTCTGTGTCCCCTGTGGTTAAGACTTCCCCGCACACCCACCGAGGGCGCGTTTGATCGACGCTACTACTTTGCCAAGAACTGCCTCACCGTATCAATATCGTCATTGAGGTCTCGACTCATGCGGACGGCCTTGGACTGAGCCACACGCGCCGCTTCCGCCTGTCCGCCGATGGCAAGGGCCTGCGCCAGAAATAGATAACCCACCGGCGATGGCTGAAGCTCAACCGACCGTTCGTAATCTTTCGTAGCCCGGGTGATGTCGCCTGCTCGCTGTGCCACCAAGCCCAGCCCGCGATAGGCCTGAGAATTTTCCGGCTGCTGGTTTAGAGCAGCTTCGAAGTCCCGCTTCGCGCTGTCGTATTGTTTCAGCGAGTAGTGGGCATATCCGCTGTTGACTCGCGCCGTCACCCTCAGAGAGAGATCCTCTGTGAATTGAGGTATCGTCGCATAGCCATCGATAGCGGCCTGATAGTTGCCGTGCATCTGCTCGTAAGTTGCGATATCGAGCGTGGCCAATGCGTCGTCGGGCCGCAAGAATCTCGCCCTCCGAAGGTGCGGGATCGCTTCCTCTATCCTGCCCTGGGCAATCATCGCAGTCGCCAGGTTGTCTTCGGCGCTGTAATTTCCCTCGGTGATTTCCAGGGTGTGAGTCCACAGGGTGACATTGTCGCCCCAAAATCCTACCTGCCGATGAAGCGCAATTGCCAGAATGAGCAGGATGGCCGCGGCGCCGGCGAACGACACCGGCGTCGGAACATGCCAGATTTTTATCAGATCCGCTGCACCCCAGCAGACGATTACGAAAATTCCCAGCAGCGGGATATAGGCGTAGCGGTCGGCCATAGCGTGAACGCCTATCTGAACCAATCCGATCATCGGGACCAGCGTCCCCAGGAACCAGAACCATCCCACAAACAAATTGCGCCGCTGCCGAAAAATCACGGCAAGAATCGTGACGACGACGAGTGCGAATGCGGACAGCGCCGCCGCCAGAATATTGATCGAACCCTCTGGATGCGGATATATGAGCGCCAGATTGACCGGCCAGAAGGCCCGTTCGAGATATTTAACATACGCAAGAGCCGCATTTCCCAGGTGTATCCAGAGCGGTAGTTTCGATTGGGTTGCCGGCGCCTCCACCTTCATGGTGATGAGCGCGCTCACCGCCGACAGCGCAAACCAAGGCACCTTCTCCCAAATCAAACTCCCGAACGAAGGGCCGAAAGAAGAAGGGCCGAAAAACGACGGGCCGCGGGCCGCTGGGCCTGCCAGTTCCCTGTCCGCTTCGTCCGATTGCCCAAGACCTTGCCCAGAACTCTGCCGGAAGCGACCGAGAGGCCAGTAGTCCAGCAGCAGAAGAGCAAACGGGAACGTAATCACCTGCGCCTTGCTCATCAGGCCCAAAGCGTAGGCAAGAGTGACTGCCATGTATCGTCCGACACCAGGCCGGCGCGCGTACCAGCCATAGGCAGCCAATGCGAGGAGGAAGAAGAGCATGCTGAGAACGTTCTTACGTTCCGAGATCCAAGCCACCGACTCCACATTGATGGGGTGCAGGGCGAACAGGGCGGCGACCACCAGGCTGCGCCAAGCGAGGCTTGTGGCGCTCTCCAAAATCAAAAACAGCAGCACCACATTGGCCGCATGGAGAAGCACGTTGATGGTGTGGGGACCTGCTGGATACAGGCCGAAAAGCTGGCAATCGAGAGCGTGCGAGAGCCATGTAATCGGGTGCCAGTCCGAGGCTTCAGAGGTTCCAAAAGCCCAAACAACGGTCTTCCAGGTAAGTCCGGCACGAACGTGCGAATTGTTGGTCACGTGCGCGGCGTCGTCGAAATTGAGAAATGGAGCGCGGGTGAGCGGGTTATAGAGGGCAATGGTTGCCAGAACCAGCAGAAGGCAGAAAATCAATCTTCGCTTTTGCGGGAGTTGAAAAATGGAAGGATCAGCTGGGCGCTGGTCGTGCTGCTCCTCCAACAGATCGTGCTCCAACAAATCCTGTTCCAACAAATCGGTGGATTTCATCCGACCTTATCTCCGCGCCCGGGGGAGACAATACCATGAATGAAACCACGGTTCCGATTACAAAAGGGCTTTTCCTAATCCACGGTAATCAAATTAGCGGGCAGCCGTTTGTTCCGCCGGAGAGGTGGAATGGTCCTTGTGCGCTCGGTGCTCGCGTCGGATGGCAAGAATATCTTTATGCAGAAGATCGAGCACATTCGAGGGTATCTCGGAACCCCACTCGTCGATTTCTTTTTCGTCCCAATGGCCGTTGAGGCGGAGAGCCGCGTCGGTTAGGTCCTCGGGAAACGCCTGGCGGTAATTTCCTTCGCGCACGAGCACGCCGCCAACCTGGCGTCCAGTGTGCATTTCGTAGATGCGCCGCGTCGAGTTGCCTCCGCTATTGGTGAACACCAGCAGTACTTCGCCTTCCTCGCCGTAATCCGGACGGTAGAACCATGCCTGCGGCGCATCGGCCTTGGGACGCGCGCGTTTTCTCCCGGTAACCGTCACGACTTCCTGCTCCGGCTTCACTTCATTCGCGGGATTGTAGTAATAAACTCGCGAGCAGGACTCGCACACCATGACCTTCTCGCCATTCCGCACTTCGTTGTAGGTCTGCGGACGCAGCATTACCTGGCAGCCCATGCATTTGTGGTCGCGGACTTCCGCGAGCCCAGTGCCGCGGAACTTCGCCACGCGCTCATAGTGACGAAGAATATCTTCGGAAATCCCCTGCCGCAGCCCATCGCGCTTGGCGTTCCACTCGGAGAGCTTCTTCTGATCTTCCGCAGTAACTTTTCGCGCGTCTTCTTTCTCCTTTTCGATCTCGGCCGTTTCCGCCTTAAGCTCGGCCTCCGCCGCTTTGACTTCTTTTTCGCGCGCCTCGACGTTGACCATCACCTCCAGGATGCGGTCTTCGTTGAGCCGGATCTCCTGCTCGGCAAACTGAATCTCGTGCAGCAGCGCTTTGTATTGTTCGTTGGTTTTTACGTCGAGGGATTGGTCGCGATACTTGGAAATCTTGGCTTGCAGATCTTTAATAGCGGCTTCGAACTTCTTGCGATTGGTTTCGTCGCCCTTGGCTGCGGACTGCGCCTTTTCCAGTTGCGCCTTGGTGCCCGCCAGCTTTTGTTCGATCACTGCCACGCGTTTTGGCAGCGCGGCGACTTCGTCCTGCAGCCTGCGGATTTCTTTATCCGCGACCTGCAGCTCCAGCAATTTTTCGATGTCAGGAAGCATCGGTCCGGGGCATCACAATAATGATTCTAACATGCGAGAGTAACGGGCCCTGCGTCGGGCGGAGTGAAGCCGTTGTTCGTGTAGAGCGGGCGCCCTCGCCCGCTGCCCTTGACTTTCCCTTTGACTCTGACGTTGATCTCGGAACCGATCATCCGGCGCGTGTTTCGCAGCGTCTTTCGGAGAGCGTCGAGGTCCGCGCTACCGCTTTCATGTTTTATATTTTTTTTATTTTGGCTTTTGCAGTTGAACAGGATAATTATTTGGTTTTGTACCCCCCCCCCCCCCCGATTTGCGCTAAACCA